>Ga0182745_1000017_pt1 | contig 268516 bp, 252 predicted proteins | sample eDN3rd30CKraftBY_FD_128523 | JGI IMG/M metagenome (GOLD analysis project Ga0182745, IMG submission 128523) | Enriched backyard soil microbial communities from Emeryville, California, USA - eDNA 3rd pass 30_C Kraft BY (version 2) (version 2) | ecosystem: Environmental > Terrestrial > Soil >... | reverse complement strand
TCTGTTCCCGAACCTGCCGGCTGGTGTTGCGTACACGGTGACGATCGATCAGGCCGCGTCGGCGGCGGCGTTGGCACCGTACGTCCCCACGACTGCTGGTGCCGGTTCGAACCCGGCGCGTGACTCGTCAACCGGTTCGGCCACGTCGGCGGTGTTGCCGAACAACGGCGATCACGACCCGACGCTCGACTTCGGGTTCGTGCTTCCTGAAACCCAGCCGCCGACGACGCCGGCACCGACCCCACCGGTGACCCCGCCGGTGACACCGACACCGACCACGGTGCCTCTGGCGGGTGAGTTGCCGGGTACCGGCGGCCAAGTCACCAAGATGCTCGGTCTCACGCTTCTGATGCTGACCCTGGGCGGAATCATCACGTTCGCGGCTCGGCGAGGCCGAGGGGTGGCCTGACGTTCCCGCTCGGTTTCACGGCCGAGCGACCCGTCTGGGCGGCGGTAGGAATCCCGCACCTGTCGCCGCCCGGACAACCCGGTCGCTGGCTGTCGGTACGGGTCAGGCTGGCGGCGGGACCGTCACGATGGTGCGCGAGGCATCGATCGTGGTGGTAAACGTGTCGAACCATCCCCGTTGGCCCAGCAACACTCCAAACGGCAGCCGCCAGTTGTCGCGCGCTCCGATCAGCGCAGTCCATTCGACTGGCGGCGCGTCGTCGCGCGGCGCCGCGAGAGTCACCGGTACGTGAAAGAGTGGGACCTCACCCCACCGGCCGCTCAGGTTCAGGGGCACACGCATCGCCGGAGTCGCGGCGTCGAGATCGACGCCACAGGCGCGAAGGAACACCGGGTCGGCGACGGTGAGCGGGGAGCCGGAGTCGACCACACCGAGATAGCGGTTGTCGGAGCCTCGCGGGGCGATCAGGACGCATGGCCGCAGTATCGGTGAGCCGTCCGGCAACGGTGGCTCACCGAGATCCTGATGGGCGTAGCTCCAACGCGCCCAGGACGCGGACTCGTCAGCCAAGTCCGACAAAGATCGGTTCGTCGAGGACCGGCACCCGGTGAATGACCACCTTGCGACCCGGCTGATGTTCCAGTGCCTGTAACAGGGCCTCGTGAGTCTCGGCCGCCTCGACGACCACGCCGCCACTCGGATCGACCGCTACCCACTTCCCTCGATACTTCTCCAGGTCGAGCACCGTCGATGACATCAGGCCCTTGAGCCTACTCGCGGGTGACCGCCACCCAAGGCCCGTGGGGGGCAAGCGCGGCGGGTCCAGCCGCTGACGACACGAAACCCACCGACTTGACGGCAGGGGCGGCACCAGCACCCGCGGTGTGGCCCGCTGGCACATCCGAGGTGAGGCCTCGGATGTGCCACCAGGTTGACGTCGTGGTGTTACCTCGAGGCGACCGGACGGTTCCGTCGACTGATCAGCACGAACGCCGCACCGGCCAGGACCAAGATGCTGGCGGCGGCCCCACCGGCCGGTGAACGCCCGGTATCCGGCAGTTGGGGCGTCGGCGGCACTGTTGGGGTGGTCGGCAGCGTGGGCAGGGTCGAGGGGGCCGGCACGGCCGTGGTCGTCGGGATGGTCGGGATAGTCGTGGTGGTCGTTGTGGTGGTGGTCGTAGACATTGGCACTGTCGGGATCTCGACGGTCGACGGCTCCGAGGCGACGGATCCCCCGGCCGGGTCGACCCCCGTGGCGACGGCCGTGTTCGTCAGGTCGTCGCCGCTCAGGTCGGCCGCGACCACTGTGTACTCAGCCGTGCACGTCACCGACTCACTTGGCGCCAGTTCCGTATCCGGGCACTCCGCCACGGGCGCCGTGCCCGCACCCGAGAACTCGGTCTCGCCCACGGCGACCTCCGACACGACCATGTTGCCCGTGTTCGTCACCAAGAACGCGTACTCGACGATCTGACCGACCTCGGTGATCTCTGCCGTGTCCGACGACTTCACCAGCGTCAGCGATGGCGCCGCGGGCTGAGCCGAGGTCGACGCCTCGTTGTTGGCCGGGTTCGGGTCGGCCTCGTTGCCGAGCACCGATGCGGTGTTGGTCAACTCGCCCCCGGCGGCACCCGCTGTGCCCTCGGCGGTGATGATGGTGGACGCTCCCGCGGCCAACGGGCCGACGACGCAGGTCATCTGTCCGGCGTCGATCGAGCAGCCGGCGGTCGGGGACGACACTCCGGTGAGGTTCGTCGGCAGTGTGTCGGTGAGCGTCGAGCCCGACGAGTTGCCTGGGCCGTTGTTGGTGAGGGTCAGCGTGTAGCTGATGGTGTCGCCGGTGGCGTAGGTGGTCGGGCCATCTTTGGCGAGCGCGAGGTCGACCGGCAGGCCAGGCGACGCGGCGCCGTCGTTGTTGCTCGACGCAGGGCCGGACATCTCGCCGACGAGCGTGAAGGTCGGCGTCGGGCCGGCCGCGTCGTCGATCTGGATCTGCTACACTTGGCCGGTCTGGTTGGCCGAGATTCCCAGGTTGCCGTTGCCGTAGATCCACCGGGCACCGAAGTCGGCACCGGGCAGGCCGAGGCCGCTCGGGAACGTCTCCGCGGCGCCGGTGGCAGGGTCGATGCGGTAGATGGTAGCGTCGGTGGCGTCGATCGTGGAGTAGACACCCCACAGGTACCCGTCCTTGAACACGATGTCGGACAGGTTGGGTATGTCCGCTGGCAACGTCAGGCGCGTGGACGTCTGCGCCGCTACATCCACGAGATCGATCACGCCGAGTTCGACCGAGTTGCGGACGAACAGCGTGTCCGCGTACGCACCTTCGCCGAAGGTCGCCTGGTTGTAGCCGTCGTGGAGCGGCGGGATCGGCAGGCCGACGTCTTCACCGAGGTCGGTGGCCTCCCCCTCCTGGCCGATGCGCACCAGGTGGTTGCCCTCCGGCCCGGCGAACCGGATGCCGTACAAGTAGTTGTCGGCCGTGTTGTAGGCGATCGCGTTGTAGCGGAATGGTGCCGGCCCACCCTCCGCCTCGAACGTCGCCCCGCCCGCGCTTTGCACCAGGATGCTGAGTTGTGTCGGGTTGCCCTGGGCGACGAAGACCGTCGGTGTCGCCGGGTCGAACGGATCACGCGGGGCAGCCCAGGCAGCACCCGGAGCGGCCATCGTGACGGCGACGGTCGCGGCAGCCGCCACCGCGATCGTGGCCGACCACCTCAGCGCGCCGCGGGGTACGGAACCCCCTCGGTCCGGAGATTTCCTCCGCCGCGTGAACGGGAGTTCGATCTGTTGCATGGTCGCCATCACTTTCCGTGGGGCGCCAAACACGATCGCATGACCCGACACGCCAGCACTGATGCACGCGCCCGACCGCAGCTTTCGCCATGGGACCACCACCTCGCTGTCAGTGGTGGCATTACAACAGGCCGCGGCGACGGCCAACAGACCCACATCGGGTACACCCGATGTGGGTGGGCGCGGGCGCGGCAGCGCCCGTCAGCAGTGTTGGGGGTGGACGAACAGGGCGGAACCGGCGCTGGACTGGGTGATCGCGTCGGCGGCGAGGATCACGGCGGCGGCGGTGTAGCTGGAATGTTCCTGGTCGGGGAACGTGACGTGCTGGGGGTACACGATGCCGGTGGCGTACGAGCCGTCGGCGTTGCGGTGGGCGCGGGTCCAGCGCAGCAGGTCGGTGGCGGTGGCCAGGTCGCCGATCGCCGCGTAAGCGAGCGCGGCTTCGGCCGTTTCGCTAGCGGTCACCCATGGTTCGTCGCTGACGCAGCGGATGCCGCGGCCTTCCATCGCGAACACCGGCCACCCGTCGGCGAGGCGGACCTTGGCGGTGTCGTGGCTGAGTGCCCCGGTGAGCGCCGGGTAGTACCAGTCCATCGCCCAGCGGGTCTTCGGCTCGAACACGTCGGGCCGCAGCTCGACCAGCCGGCACATCGTGTCGGCCGCCTCCACCCAGTCGGGCCGTGTCGAGCCGGTGTCGCAACCAACCGCCGCGCCGGCGCGCAGGGCGTGCTGGATCGAGCACGTGCCGGTCAGCAGGGCGTAGTCCCACGTGCGCACGTACGCCGCGTCCGCGTTGGTGGTGCCGTCGCCCGGGTCGGCGCATTCGACGGCCCACAGTGGCAAGCCGTCGGGGCGCCGCTGGGCGAGCACCCAGTCGAGCGCCCGCTCCACCACCGGCCACAGGTTGTCGACGAAGCTACGGTCGCTGGTGCACTTCCAATGGTGGAACACGCCGGTGGCGATGTAGGCGCACACGTTCGTGTCGAGCTTGGCGTCTTCCACCGAGTCGTCGGCTGCGTAGTAGTTGTGCCACGCGCCATCGGGGCGCTGGATGTCGGCCAGCCACTCGTAGGCGGCCTCGGCCTCGGCGTGCAGCCCGGCGACGTCGAGGGCCATTGCCGACTCGACGTGGTTCCACGGGTCGCAGTGGCCGCCGGGCCACCACGGGATCTTGCCCGACGGCTGCTGCAACGACGCCAGGTGCTCGGCCGAGGCGACGACCTCGTCGGCCGAAATCACCCCCGCCAGATCGGGCACACTCACGCCGTTGCTCCGGTCGTTGCCACCGGGTGTGACGGTTTGCGGGCGTAGAAGACGCTGCTCTTGCCGAGGACGGGGGACAGTACGCGCTCGGCGAGCTTGACGCTCTTCGGGCCGTTGACGATGTCCCACTCGAGAAACTTGCGGTACTTGGCGACTGCGGGGTGGTCGTCGTTGGCCGGGCCTACCGCGCATTTCAGCCACCAATACGGGCTGTGCAGGGCGTGCGCCCGGTGGTAGCCGTCGACCGCCAGGCCCGCCGCGGCGAGCTTGGCGCGCAGTTCGGTGCGGGTGTAGATCCGCACGTGCCCACCCGCCGACTTCGGCGCGTGGTACTCGTCGGACAGTTTCCAGTTGACCACCTCGGGCCCCCAGGCCGGCACGGTGGCGGCGAAGCGTCCGCCGGGCTTGAGCACGCGGGTCATCTCGGCGATCGCGGCAACGTCGTCCTGGATGTGCTCGAGCACCTCCGACGTGATGACGACGTCGAACGTGGCATCGGGGAACGGTAGCCGGGTGGCGTCGCCGCGGGCGGCTGCGGCCAGGTGCTGCTCGTCGATCTCGCCGGCCAGCACCATCGCCGCCAGCGTCGCCTGGGTCTGCACGACCTCGTCGGCTGCGTAGTCGAGGGCGACCACGTCGGCGCCGCGGCGGCCGCACTCGTAGACGTGGCGGCCGAACCCGGCCCCCACGTCGAGCACCAGGTCGCCGGCGCGCAAGCCCAGCTGGTCGAAACGGATGGTCAGCATCAGCCGGCGAGGCGCCCGTTGCGCTTCAGCTTGGCGACGTTGGCCGGCATCGCCAGCACCTCGCGGTACTGCTCGACGGTCTGCTCGGCGCAACGCTTCCACGTCCACCGCTCGATCACCCGCTGGCGTCCGGCCGCGCCCACGCGTGCGCGTGCGGCCGGGTCGGCGAGCGCGGCGCGGATCACCCGGGCCAGGTCGCCGACATCGCCCTTGCGGCAGCGGAAGACGGTGTCGCCGTCGGCGCCGGTGACCTCGGGCAGCGCCCCGCCGTCGGTGGCGACCAGCGGTGTGCCGGTGCACATCGCCTCGATCGCCGGGAGGCTGAACCCCTCGTACAGGCTGGGCACGACGGCCAGCTCGGCCTCGGAGTACAGCTCGACGATGCGTTCGTCGGGAACGCCCGACACGAACTGGATGTGCTCGGCCAGCCCGTACTGGTCGATCAGGTCCATCGACTTGCCCGGCTTGGGTCGGCCGATGATGGTGAGCGTGATCGGCAGCCCGTCGGCGCGCAGTTTGGCCATCGCCTCGATCAGGTAGCTCAGCCCCTTGAGAGCGACGTCGGCCGAGGCGGTGGTGATCAACCGGCCGGGGACGCGGGCGACACCGTCGACCGGCTGGAACAGGTCGGGGTCGACGCCCACCGGCACCAGCCGCATCTTGTCGAGCGGTACGCCCATGTCGGCGTGGATGTCGGCGATCGAGTTCTCGCTGACGACGACGATGCGGGGCAGCCCGCTGGCCACCTTGCCCTGCATCTTCACGAACGAGTACCAGCGGCCGACCGACCAGCGCTTGCGGCGGTTCGGCGCGTGCTCCATCTCGAGCTTGCGGTCCTGCGTGATGGGGTGGTGCAGGGTGGCGATCAGCGGCAGCTTCTGTTCCAGCTTGGCGATGCCGTAGCCGAGGCACTGGTTGTCGTGGACCAGGTCGAACTCGCCCACCCGCCGGGCGATCGCCGCGTTGGCCCGGGCGCTGAACGCCAGCGGCTCGGAGAACACGCCAGTGGAGAACTGGGCGACCTCGAGGAAGTCGTACCGCGTCTTGAACTCCCAGTAGGCGGGGAAGCGGCCCGGGTACTGGTCGTTGAACAGGTCGAGGCTGGGCAGCTTGGTGAGCGTCACCCGCGGGTCGAGCACCGGGTACGGCTGGCCGCCGAACACCTCGACGGAATGGCCGAGGTCGACCAGCGCCTTGGTGAGGTGTCGGGTGTACACGCCCTGGCCGCCGACGTGGGGCTTGCCGCGGTACGTGAGGTACGCCAGCGACAGCGGCGCGTCCGGGTCGAGCACGCTGCGGGGGGCCGATGGCATCCGGTCAAGTTACCGGCCGAATGTTACTGCTCAGTAACGCAGCGCAGCCGAAACGGCGGCGGCAGAAGGCAGCAGGCAATGTCTTACGGGACGTCGGCGCAGAACGCGGGCGTGCGGCTGGCGGTGGTGGTGCTCGTGAGGCCGTCCCCGTTCGTGACGGTGACCGAGGCGTTGAGTGGTGGCACCGTGGTGCCGACCGGCGGTGCCGCGATCAGGGCGTTGCCCACGCTTCCGTTGAACGCCAACGTCGCCGACGAGCTTCCCCACGTGACCTGGCCGGCGTAGCTGGCGATGCCGGTCTCGGGGTCGTTGGCTTCGACCTGCACGGTCACGACGGCGCGGCACGGGTCGTGGGCGAACTCGCTGATCCGTACCGTCGGCGGGGTCGCGTCGCCTTCGACGGCGCCGTGCACCGTGAGCACGGCGGTGGTGCCGGTGGCGTTGAACCGGATCGCTGCGCTGTGCGACGAACCCGGGGCGAGCCCGTTGCGGTTGATCGTCACGGTCAACGTCTGGACCGCCCCCGAGGGGAGGTTGCCGCTCGCCGGCGACACGTTGAACGGGGTGCCGCCGGCAAAGGCCGGGCCGACCGACGCGTTCCAGGCGGCCGGGCCGGCCCCCTCGTTGACGAGTTGCACCGTCAGCGACGTGGCCGACGTGCCGAAGTCGAGCGAACCGTTCGACAACCCCAGTGAACCCGTCGGCACGGGCACGGTGGTCGTCTGCTGCGTGGTGGTGGGTGCCAGCGTGGTCGTCGGGGCCTGCGTGGTTGTGACGGCCTGCGTCGTCGTGGTCAGCGCAACCTCGGTGGTGGTCGTCACTGCGACGGTGGTGGTCGTGGTCTTGCGCGGTGCGGTGGTGGTGGTCGTCGACGAGTCGGGCACAGTCGACGGGGTGGTCGACGCCGACGGGGGCACCACGAGCAGTGCCGTGGTGGTCGGGCCGGTGGTGGTCGTGGTGGTGGCGATCGTCGTCGTGGTGGCTGGGCCGGTGGTGGTGGTCGTGGTCCCGGCTGCCGGTGGTACGTCGATCGCCAGCTGCAGCGGGTCGTCGCGGTCACCGGCCAGCACGAACACGCCGCCGCCGATCAACAGCATCAGCGCGGCCGCGCCCATCAGCCACCACAGCACGAGCCGGCGGCTGTACCTCATCGCGGTCGGGAACCCGCCTGGCGCGGTGAACTCGTACGGCCGCGCCGCGGTGGCCGTGCTGGTGAGCCCGTACGACCCGGCGTCGACCGCCCCGAGCACGCGGTCGCGCAGGTCGGGTGGCGCCGCGAACGCGGGTGCCGACCCGAACAGCATCAGCGGCACGAACTTGCGCCGGTTGTGCTCGCAGATGTCGCAGTCGTCGATGTGGCGGGCCACCCGCTTGCGGATCAGGACCGAGAAACGGCCGTCCCAACCGGCAAGGATGCGGTCGAGTTCGGCGCAGTCGGGGCGCCCACGGCGGGCGACACAGAACGCGCCCAGGCTGCGCTCGGTGCGTTGGCGCATGCGGTGCACCAGGCTGTAGCTCTGCTGGGCGCTGACGCCCAGCGCCGAGGCCAGGTCGTCGCCTTCGAGCCCCTGACGCACGGCCAACTCCAGCACCAGCTGGTCGCGCGGGTCGAGGCCCGCGGCGGCGTCGCGTACCAGCGCGGCCAGTTCTTCGTACTCGGCCGCCGAGGCTTCGTCGGCGTAGGTGGGGGGCAGCGCCATCTCAGCGGCAAACCCTCTCGAATCCAACGCGGTGAAGTCGGTGGGTACCTGGCGGGCCCGCTTGCCCGTTCGCCGGTACACCTCGTTGCGCAGGATCGCCAGCAGCCACGGCTTGAGACGCGAGGGGTCGCGCAGTTGCGCCATCCGCTCGGCGGCGACCACGAACGTGTCCTGGGTGACGTCGGCGGCATCGTGACGATTGCGCAGCATCGCCGCGGCGACGTCGTAGAGCCCGTTGCCGTAGCGGTCGTAGATGGCAGCGAACGCGGCCCGATCGCCGGATAGGTAGCTGGCAACCAGCTCGGCGTCGGTGGTAAGTGCGTGGTCTGACATGGTTCATGAGCCGGCCTCTCGGGGGTGGAGAGCTACAACGCCGGCCGATCTCGCGGTTTTCGCGAACTTTCTCCAATCCTGACACGCTGGGGCCGATGCGCGCACTCGTTCAGCGGGTCGGTTCGGCGTCGGTCACCGTCGCCGGCGAGCAGGTGGGCGCGATCGGCCCCGGGCTGTGCGCGCTGGTGGGCGTCACCCACACCGACACCGAGGCCCAGGCCGATCAGCTCGCCGACAAGCTGTGGTACCTGCGCGTGCTGCCCGACGCCGACGGCGTGATGAACCTGGCGCTCGCCGACTCGCCGTCCCCGGAGGTGCTCGTCGTGTCGCAATTCACGCTCTACGGCGACACCCGCAAGGGCCGCCGGCCGAGCTGGATCGCCGCCGCCCGGCCTGAGCACGCCGAGCCGCTGGTCGAGAGGGTGGCCGAGCGCCTGCGGTCGCACGGGGCGACGGTGGCGACCGGCCGCTTCCGCACCGACATGCAAGTCACCCTCGTCAACGACGGCCCCGTAACTCTCATGCTCGAGGTCTGAACCCAGCAACCGGTGCCCCGGTGGCCGAGTGGTCCCCCGGTGGTCGGCGGGCGCCTCCGGTGGTGGACGGGTGCCCCCGGTGGTCGAGTGGCGCACTCGCGGCGCAGCCGCCACTCCGTTGTATCGAGACCTTGGTGCGCGTGACGTGGTCTCGATACACCGGCTGCGCCGGCACTCGACCACCGGTGGGTGGGTGGGCCGACCGGTGGCTAGCGGGGGCGGCGGGGGAGGAGGTGGGCAGTGGCGAGGAGGAGGACCAAGGCGGTGACCCACGGCCAGTCACCGACGGTGTGGTACCAGGTCGAGCCGGAGCGCAGGGGCACGTCGCGGATGATGACGGCTTGCTCGCGGGTGCCGGTGCGGTCGTGCACGTCGCCGCCGGGCGACACGAACGCCGAGAACCCGGTGGGGGCGACCTGCACCACCCAGCGACCCTGCTCGACGGCGCGCAGCCGGCTCGAGGCGACCTGCTGACCTTGGAGGATCGTCCACGTGTAGCTGGCGCCGTTGGTGGGGTTGATCAGCAGGTCGGCACCGGGGCTGGCCGCGGCCTGACCGCGGTCGCCGAAGAACACCTCCCACGAGATCATCGTTCCCAGCCGCACGTCGCGCCCGCCGACGGGGGCACTGACGACGGCTGGATCGCGGCCGGGGATCGCATCGGAGGGAACCTGGTCGACCGGCGCGCCGACCGCTTCGAGCAGCCCGCGCAGCGGCACGTACTCGCCGAACGGCACGATCTGGACCTTCTCGTAGCGGTCGGTGACGCGGCCGTCGGGCAGCACGACCACCTGTGCGTTCACGAACCGGCCGGGCTCGGGGTACCGCGAGAACTCGGAATCTTCGGTGACGCCGACCACGAACGGCACCCCCAGGCGGGCGGCCTGCTCGGCGACCAACTCGTAGTCACGGCTGCCCTCGAACGGCTCGTCGTCGACGTCGATCGCGTTCTCGGGCCACACCACCAGGTCGACCGCGTCGGCGGCGGTGATCGTCTCGGTCGCGGCCACGTGGGCGGCAGTGACCAGGTCGCTCGGCACGTCGAGCGCGCGGGTGCCCTGCTCGCCGCCCCCCTGCACAGCGGCGACCCGAACAGTGGTGCCCGTGTCGCGGCCCTCGGGTGCCACCGCGGCCAGCACGAACAGCACGACGATCGCCCCCAGGGCGACCATGCCGTGCGGCTGCCCGCTGGCCCCCGGGCGTCGTTTGGCGGCCAGGCGCGGCACCGCCGGGGCGGGTCCGGTCAAGGCGAACCCGATCTGGAACACGACCCAGGCGATCAGCACCACGCCACCGACCCGGGCCAGGCCCAATAGCGGGCCGCCGGCCTGTCCGATCGCCAGCGTCGCCACCGGCACCCCGCCGAACGGGAACACGAGTCGCACCGCTTCCACCAGCGCGTGCGCGGCAGGCCGACCGATGGTGCGCCACGGCCCGGTGGGGGCGATTGCCGCGGCGGCCGCGTGGAACCCGGCGAACAACATCGCCGTCACCAGGTAGCCGGGGGCGGTGAGGAACCACATCCACGCCATCGCCGGGTAGAACCAGCCGGCACCGAACGCCAGGCCGTACAGCGCCCGTTTGCGTCGCGACGGCTCGTCGCCGAGCGCGTACTCGAACACCGCCACGCCGACGATCGCCAGCGGCCAGAACCCCCACGGGGGCATCGACAGCGCGACGAGTACGCCGCCCGCAAGGGCCGCCGCAGGGCGCCCGAACCGCAGGCTCACGTGGCGGGGATGGTCTCGCGGTAGTCGGAGAAGACGATGATGCGCTCGCGTGTCGACCCGGGAGGATGGCAGGCGAACAGCGTGGCCTGCGGGGTGTCGGTCGGTTCGACGATCCACACCGCCGATGGGTCGACGATCTCGATCCGGTTGACGACGTAGATGTGCCGGGCGCCGTCGCCGCCGACGAAGACGATCTCGTCACCAGCCGTGAGCTGGTCGACGTGGCGGAACACGGCGTGCTTGCTCGTGCGGTGACCGCCGACGACCACGTTGCCGGCCGAGCCGGGCATCGCCGAGCCCGGCCAGTGGCCCGGGCCGCGATCGAGCGTGGTCATCCGAATGCCCTCGTACATCGCCATGTCGACACCGATCGCGGGGATCTGAATCGCGCCGAGCTGGATCACCGGTTCCTGGGCGTGGGTGTCGTGGGGCGGTGTGATCGGCTCGGTCTCGGTCGACGGCAGCTCGGGCACCGTGGTGGGGGCGGCCGTGGTGGGCGGCGCCGTGGTGGTAGGCACGGTGGTGGGGGCGGCCGTGGTAGGGGCGACGGTGGTCGGCGGCGCCGTGGTGGCCGGCACGGTGGTGGGCGGTGTGGTCGTGGTCGGCGGCGCCGTGGTGGCGGGCACGGTGGTGGGCGGTGCAGCCGCGGGCACCTCGCTGCCGGCGAGGGTGATGACGAGCACGGTGGTGAGGACCACCCCGGCCAGCCCCGCCGCAGCGCTGGCAATTACCCGCTTCGAACGTAGTCTTCCGCCGACACCAGACACGCCGCCAAGTTTGTCACTCATCGTCCGCCTCCACCACTCGTTTCGATGACCTGTTCGTTTCGGTGACTTGGGTCGCCGCCTTGAGCCCACTGGCGATACAGGCCGGAACACCGATGCCGTGATAGCTCGCACCCGCCAGGTACAGGCCGGTCGGCAGGGCCGCCTCGGCCGCCGCGACACGGTCGTGATGGTGCGGCCGGTACTGCGGGAACGCACCCACCCAACGGGTCACCGACGTCACCGTCGGTTGCAGGTCGAGCCCGAGATGTCGCCCGGTTTCGGTGACCGCCGCGTCGAGCAAGGCGTCGTCGTCGAGCGCGTCGATCGGCAGGCCGTCGCGGCCGAGCGAGATGCGCAACACCTGCGACCCGTCGGCGGGGCGCCAGTGCGCCCACTTCTGCGAGCCGAACGACGCCGCGGTGACGGTGCGCTGGACGGGCTTGGGGACGAGGTACCCGCTGCGGCCAGCCAGCCGGTCGGGCCAGTCGGTGGCGGGTACGGCCAGGCGCACCATCGCGATGTCGGCGTACTCCACCCCGGCCAGCAGTTCGGCGGTGGCCGGCGCGGCCGTGGCCACCAGCTGTGCGGTGGCCCGGGCCGGAGCGGCCAGCACGACATGGTCGAAGTGCTCGCCATCGACCCGCCATCCCGTGCCGTCGGCCGTCAGTTCGGCCGCCGCGCGGTTGACGTGGAGCCTGCCGCCGGCGTCGACGAAGCGGGCCGCCGCGACGGTCGCCAAGGCGGCCATACCGGCACGCGGAGCAGCGAAGATCGAACTGTCGGCGACCGGAGTCGCCGGGGCCTGGCGTCGTGCTGCCCGGGCGCCGAGCAGCAGGCTGCGGTGGGAGGCTGCCAACTGCGCGAGCTGGGGCACCGCGGCGAGGCTGGCCCGGTCGGTGTCGGTGGCGTAGATCGAACCCACCAGCGCGTCGACGAGCCGCTCGTGGACCTCGTCGCCGAACCGGCCACGGACCAGCGCGCCGAGCGTGTCGTCGTCGCCGGGGCGGCGGCCGGCGCGGCGGGGGAGTAGCGGTTCGAGCGCGGCTCGCGCCTTGCCGCGCCACGACAGCAGGCCGGTGGTGACGAACGGTCGCACGGCGGCGGGCACGCCGAGCACGATCCCCCCGGGCAGGTCGTGCAGGCGCTGGTGCCACACGGCCGCGTGGGCCGGCTGAGGTGCGGTCAGGTCGTCGCGGTCGAGGCCGATGCGGGTGGCGAAGGCGACGCCGTGAGGCACCCGGGTGAGGTACGCGTCGGCGCCCTCGTCGACCGCGTCGAGCCCGGCGAACGGCGACGTGCGCAGCTTGCCGCCGACGCGATCGCCGGCTTCCCACAGCTCGGTGTCGACGCCGGCCTCGGCCAGCGCCACCGCGGCCGCCAACCCGCTGACTCCACCCCCCACGACCAACGCCTTCATCGGCTACTCCATCCCCGGTCGCTGCGCCGCGGGTGCGCGGCTCGACGACCGGTAGTGACGGTGGTCGAGTGCCGGGCTCTGCCCGGTGTATCGAGACCATTGGTGCGCGAGCGCATCAGGTGGCTTCGTGGATGAGGCGGGCGAGGCCGGCCATCACCGCCGGGTCGGCGTTGACGCAGCTCGTCCGGTCGAACGCCAGCCCGGCTTCGTCGGCCAGGTGGCGGGCTTCGAGGTCGAGGTCGTAGAGCACCTCGAGATGGTCCGACACGAACCCGACCGCGCTGACCACGAGCGTGTCGACGTCGGCCAGGCTGCCGTCGCCGATCACCTCGCCCACGTCGGGGCCCAACCACGGCTCGGGGGTACGCCCGGCCGACTGCCAGGCGAGTCGCCAGTCGCTGCCCTCGCGCAAGCCGAGTTGGGCGGCGACCGCCTCGGCGGTGGCGCGCAACTCGGCGGGGTACGGGTCGCCGGCCGCCACGATCCGTTCCGGCAGCGAGTGTGCGGTGAACAGCACCCGGGTGCGGCCCTTGGCCGCGCCCCTGGCCGCATTCGCCGCGTCCAGCCGGTGTTGCAGGTCGCGGGCGACGAAGTCGACGAACTCGGGCAGCCGGGCCCACGAGCGCACAGCGCGAACGGTGACACCCGCGTCGGCGGCTGCGGCCTCGACACGGTGCACGTACTCGCCGATCGACATCTCCGAGAAGTGCGGTGCGAGGACGGCGGCGACGATCGTGCGGTAGCCGTCGGCGAGCACGTCGGCGACGGCCTGTTCGATCTTGGGATGCGAGTGCTTCAGGCCGAGCACCACCGTGTAACGGCCCGGTGCCAGTTCGTCGAGCGCGGCCTGCACCGCGGCGCGCTGTTCCTTGGTGCGGGCCGCCAGCGGCGAGACGCCACCGATCGCCGCATAGCGGCCGGTCAGGTCGGCGAGCTGCTCGGGCGTGGGTGGGCGACCGCGGCGGATGTCGGTGTAGTACTCCTCGATCGCCTCGGGAGTGGCCGGGGTGCCGTACGCCATCAGGACGACGGCGATGCGGTCGGCGGTGCGAGGTTCGGGGTCGGTCATCGTCGGGGGTCGTCAGCGGGCGGTGGTCGCGTGCACGAGGGCGGCGACCTCGGCGAGCACGCCGGGGTCGGTGTCGGGATGCACGCCGTGCCCGAGGTTGAAGATGTGGGCCGGGTGCCCGGCGTTGTCGGCGAGCACCGCTCGCGTCCCGGCCAACGCCGGGTCGACGCCGGCCAGCACCAGCGCCGGGTCGAGGTTGCCCTGCACGGCGACGTCGTCGCCGAGCCGGGCCCGGGCCTGGGCGATCGGGGTACGCCAGTCGAGCCCGACCACGGTAGGGCCGGCCGAGTGCATCAGTTCGAGCAGGTGGTCGCAGCCGATGCCGAAGTGGATACCGGGTGCCGACGGGTGGCTGGCCGCCAGCTCGGCGAACACGCGCTGCGAGTGCGGCAACACGAACTCGGTGTAGTCGGCCGCCGACAGGTTGCCGGCCCACGAATCGAACAGCTGGAACGCGCCGGCACCCGCGTCGAGCTGGGCGCGGATGAACGCCACCGACGAGTCGGCGAGCCGTTCCATCAGGGTGTGCCACAGCGTCGGGTCGGTGTGCAGGAGCGCCTTGGTGTGGCGGTAGTCGCGGCTGGGGCGGCCCTCCACCAGGTACGAGGCGACCGTGAACGGCGCTCCGGCGAACGCCAGCACGGGCACACCGGCGGGCAGTTCGGCGGCGACCAGGCCGACCGTGTCGGTGACGTAGGTGATGTCGCCGGGCTCCAGCGGGCGCAGGCGGGCGAGGTCGCCGGCCGAGCGGAACGGCTGCTCGGCGACGGGGCCGGTGCCCGGGGCGACGTCGATGCCGAACCCGACCGCGTGGGCGGGCACGACGATGTCGCTGTACAGCACCGCCGCATCGACCCCGTAGCGGCGCACCGGTTGCAGCGTGATCTCGGCGGCCAACTCGGGTTGGCGGATGGCGGTGAGGATCGATCCCTCGCCGCGCACGGCCCGGTACTCGGGCAGGCTGCGTCCGGCCTGGCGCATGAACCACACCGGCGTGTGGCGGGCCGGCTCGCCTCGGGCGGCGCTCAGGAAGGCGGACGCAGCCGGCGGTTGACCGGGCGACGGGAGTGGCGGATTGGCGGTGCCCATGGCCGCGCCGACCCTATCGGCGGGCGTCGTGGGTGACAGAACGGGCCGCTGCGGCCGACGTCGGCGCATCGCCGCGGCGGGAATCGGCGGCGTGCCGATAGAGTTTCTCGGCCCAGATTGCGTCGATTCCCGGCGCCGGATGCCCACCCTCGATGACCCAGCACCACCCGGACCTCGTTGACGAGCAGGCGTATATCGACCACGCCTACGCCTGCTTGGCTGCCAGCCGCCAAGCGGCGTGGAAACTGCGAGACCTCAGCGAGGCCGACCTCGGGGGCACGTTCCAGGCCCGGTTCGAGCGCAACGCGTTCGACGAAGCACTGATCAAGCGGCTCGCCGACCTCGAACTCGGCAACGCCGCACTCGTGTTCGGGCGCATCGACCGGTTCGCCGAAAGCGCCGCCGAGCTGCCAGAGGGCCAACTCGAGAGCTACCACATCGGGCGCCTGGCGGTGGCCGACGACGACGCCGAACCGGTCGTGGTCGACTGGCGCGCACCGGTCGCCGAGCCGTTCTACCGCGCCACCGGCCGCGAACCGATGGGCCTCGCCCGGCGGCGCCACTTCGCGGTCGAGGGTGGCCGCCTGCTCGGCATCGAAGACGAGCTGTTCGGGGCGGGGCACCTGGGCATGGGGCACGACGAGGGCCTCGACGACCCGAGTTTCAACGGCCGGCCCGACGCCCAGCCCGGCTCGGGCCTGCGCGGTTACTCGACGCTGCTGGCCTCGCTGGAACGCGGCCGCACCGGCACGCTCGGCGACATCGTCGCCACCATCCAGGCCGAGCAGGACGAGATCATCCGCTCGCCGCAGCACGGTGTGCTGGTCGTGCAGGGTGGCCCCGGCACCGGCAAGACCGTGGTGGCCCTGCATCGCGCGGCCTACCTGCTGTACACGCACCGCTTTCCGCTCGAAGACCAGGGCGTGCTCGTCATCGGCCCGAACCGGGTGTTCCTGCGGTACATCGAACAGGTGCTGCCGTCGCTCGGCGAGGCCGGCGTCGAGCAGGTGGTACTCGCCGACCTGGTGCCCGGCGTGCAGTTCGCCCGGCCGGACGCGGCGGGCGTGCTCGACGACGGGCAGGCCGACTCGCCGCTCGCCGCCAAGGTCAAGGGCGACGCCCGCATGAGCGACGTGATCGACCGCGCCGTCAGCGACCGCGAGCGGCCGTTGCGCGACGACCTCGTCGTGCCGTTCCGTTCGGGCTACGTGCGCCTCACCGCCGGCCAGTCGGCGCAGATCGTGCGCCAGGCGCGGCGACGGTTCCGCCGCCACAACGGCGCCCGGCGTTGGGTGGAGGGCGAGATCTGGCAGGCGTTGGCGCAGTCGTACCGGGGTGGCGAGGCCACCGCCGGGCAGGTGCGCAGCGAGGTGCGCCGGCTGCCCGAGACGCGCCAGGCGCTGGAACGGATGTGGCCGGTGCTGACGCCGGCCGAGCTGCTGCACGATCTGTTCGGCTCGAACGCGTTGCTGCGCCTGGCGGCCGGCAACACCCTCGACGAGTGGGAGTACAAGGCGCTGCACCGGCCCCGGCGCGACGACGTCGCCGACGTGCGCTGGACACCCGCCGACGTCGCCCTGCTCGACGACGCCCGCGAGATTCTCGGGCCGATTCCCGGCAAGGGCGGCAAGATCGACGACGCCGACGAAATCCGCACGTACGGCCACATCGTCATCGACGAGGTCCAGGACCTCACCCCGATGCAGCTCAAGATGGCCGCCCGCCGATCGCTCAACGGGTCGCTCACCGTGGTGGGCGACATCGCCCAGGCCACCGGCCCGCTGGCACCCGACGGATGGGACGACGTGCTCGCGCACCTGCCCGACCGCAAGCCCGCCCGCGTGGTCGGCCTGTCGGTCGGCTACCGCATCCCGTCCCAGATCATGCAGCTCGCCAACCGGGTGATGGAGGCGGCCACGCCGGGCCTGCGCGCGCCACGCGCCGTGCGCATCGGCGACACGGCGCCGCGGGTGGTGCGCGTCGACGGGCTGACCGGCGGTGTGGTGGCCGAGGTCGTGGCCCTGCGGGCCGAGATGAGCGGTGGCAGTGTGGCCGTTGTGGCCCCCGACGGGCTGTGCGACGAGATCTCGGCGGCACTCACCGCGGCCGGGCTGGAACACGGCCGGGCGGCGTCGACCGGGCTCGATCAGGCGCTGACGGTCGTGCCGGTCAGCGTGGTGAAGGGCCTCGAACTCGATGCCGTGGTGGTGGTCGAGCCGGCCCGCATCGTCGCCGAGACCGAGCACGGCCTCCGCGCCCTGTACGTGGCGCTCACGCGCAGCACCCAGCGCCTCAGCATCGTCCACACCACCGACCTCCCCGAATCACTCCGCTGACCCGTACGGACCACGGTGGTCGAGTGCGTTGTTCGACGACCGGTGGTGACGGTGGTCGAGTGCCGGGTTCCGACCGGTGGTGACGGTGGTCGAGTGCCGGGCTCTGCCCGGCGTATCGAGACCATTGGTGCGCGCATCGTCGTCTCGATACAACGGGGTGGCGGCTGCGCCGCGAGTGCGCCACTCGACGACAGGAAGGGGCGGGCTACTCGCCGGCGGCGGGGATCCAGTTCGGCTTGGAAGCGGATTCCGGGGCGGCGAGGCGAGCGAAGAGGGGAATCGAGCGGTGGGCGATCGGGCCGATCGTGAGCGCGAAGGCGACGGTGGCGAACCCCACCGAGCCACCCAGGGCGATGCCGGCCGCCAGCACCGACGCCTCGATCGCGGTGCGCACCGAGCGCACCGTCCAGCGCCGTCGGGCGATACCGGTCATCAGGCCGTCGCGGGGGCCGGGGCCGAACCGGGCGCCGATGTACATGCCGGTGGCGATGCCGTTGAGCACGATGCCGGCCGCCACCAGGGCGATCCGCACGGCCATCGAACTCGGCGTGGCGTCCGGCAGCACGCGCGCCGACACGTCGATGAACGTGCCGACCAGCACCGCGTTGGAGACGGTGCCCAGTCCGGGCCGCTCGCGCAACGGCACCCAGGCCAGCAACACGACGAAGCTGACGGCGACGATCGTCGGCCCGAGCGACCACCCGAGCTGGTCGGCGAGGCCGGTGTGGAACACGTCCCACGGCGGCACCCCGAGGTCGGCCAGGACGAGCAGCCCGATGCCGAAGCCGAACAGGGCCAGGCCCACGTACAGCAGCGTCAGCCGGGTCAGCATGCGGTGCACCGTACCCAGCCCGGCCGGCAGGTGCCGTGTGAGTTGCCCCCTCAGGCAGGTGGTCGCGCTACCGCGCAGTTCAGGCCGCGAACGCGGCGACCACCTGTTGCATCAGCTTGTATCCCTTGCTGGCGTCGGCGGGACGGTTACGTCGCACGCCCGAGCGGGCAAGGTCGAGGGCGACCTCGAACTGATACACCGAGTCGAGTGCGGTCTCGCGGATGCGCGGCTCGGCGGCGCCCCACAACGCTTCGATGCGGTCCAACGTGGCGGCCGGCTCGTTGCCGTCGATCACGCGCTGGTCGAGGTCGAACATCAACGTCTTGATCTCGGCGAGCAGGTCGGCGACCGGCGCGCCCGGGTCGACCGCCGCCAGCGTGGTGGTGGTGACGTCGGGCGCGAGCGTGGTGGCCGACGTTTCCAAGTACGTTTCGCCGCACGCGCTGACCAGCAGCGCGGCCCCCACGGCGAGTGCCCCCCACCGGGGGTGCCTCATGCGGTAACGAGGATCCGTTCGCTGGCAAACGCGCCGACACCGACGTGGTTGCCCTCGATCTCGATCGTGAGCGTGCCGTCGGGTGAGGCGGCCTTCACGACGCCGGAACGGCCCGGCCGCATCGACGATCCTTCGAGGAATTCGAGCAGCCCGGGGGTGAACTCGAGCTCTTCGGGGATGCGGCGCACGGTGAACGGCTTGCCGATCGGGTGGCTCGACAGGGGCACGGCGCCCGAGTCGACGTAGTCGGACCCGGGGATGGGGTTGCCGTGCGGGCACGTGGTGGGCGAGCCGAGCAACTGGTCCATCGCCGCTTCCACGTTGGAACTCATGACGTGCTCCCACTTGCCGGCCTCGTGGTGGGCCTCGGCCCACGACAGCTTGAGCACGTCGGTGAGGAACCGCTCGGCCAGGCGGTGCCGGCGTACGACCCGCTCGGCCAGTTCCTGACCATCAGCGGTGAGCTTGATCTTGCCGTCGTTGGTGATCAGCCCGACCGACTCGAGCTTGCGGATCATCTCGCTGACGGCCGGACGGCTGACTTCCAGCCGGTCGGCGATGCGCGCTTGGATGATCTCGACGTCGTCCTCGGCGAGTTCGAAGATGCACTCGCAGTACTCCTCGAACGCGGGGTGGTGCTCTCCGGGTGCGGGCATACCCACAGTGTACGCCCTGGAGGCAAGGGGTACCGTCCAGGCGATGGCGATCGTGCCCGACGACAAGAACTGGACGTGGGTGCTCGAGCAGCCGTGCCTCGACTGCGGGTTCGACGCGACCCGTATCGACGTGGCCGAGTTGGGCGGCACCGTGCGCGCGCTGGCGGCTGGCTGGCCGGCTGCCCTCGCCCGCCCCGACGCGGCCTTGCGCCCTACTGGCGACCAGTGGTCGGCGCTCGAGTACGCGTGCCACGTGCGCGACGTGTTCCGGTTGTACACGTACCGGCTGGGGTTGATGCTGGCCGACGACGGCACGCAGTTCCCCAACTGGGACCAGGACGTTACGGCGATCGAGCAGCGTTACGACCTTCAGGATCCGGCCGTGGTCGTCGGCGAGTTGCTCGCCGCCGCGGAGGAGAACGCTGCGCTGTGGGACACGGTGACGCCCGACCAGTACGGGCAGCGCGGCTACCGCAGCGACGGGGCCGAGTTCACGGTCGAGTCGTTCGGCAAGTACTTCGTCCACGACCCGATCCACCACCTCGACGACGTGGTGCGCGGCAACCAGATCCTCGACGACGGCCAACTCGACTGACTCAACCACCGGACAGCGGCTGACCAGGTGGTTGAGCCTGTCGAAACCACCGGGAGCAGGCAGAAACTGAACGGCATCCAGGTCAACACGGCCCCGCGGTCGAGTCGGTCGTTGCCACGACGAGCTACCGCCGGAGCCTGCGCAGCCACGACTCGGCGTACCTCAGGCGACGTTCGAGCTGGTCGGTGGTGGCCGTCGACACCTTGGAGATGCCGGCCAGGCGGTTCATCTCGGCCTGCACCCGGGCGTGGTTCCAGCCGAGCAGGTCGACCAAGCGCTTGGCGATGTCGGCGTTGCGGGTGCGCAGGTCGTCCTTCTGCTCGGCCACGCTGAGGCTGCTCCACGGCACGAGCCCCGCTTCAGTGGGCACCGGCGGCAGGTCCAGCGCCAGCGCCGGATCGTCGGCGAACGCGGGCTCGGCGATGTCGGGGTCGGCGTCCCACGCCGCGTCGAGTTCGTCGGGCATGTGTTGCACGCCGGCCTCGGTGACGGTGTGGAACCGGATCGAGGTGGCCGTGGCCGACACCACCGAGAACAATGCGAGTTGTTCGGGCCGCAGGTCGTCGTCGTGCACCTGGGCGTCGAGCTCGCTGCCGTCGGGCCCCTCCGCCAGTTCGTCATCGGCCTTCGGTGGGTTGAGCACGTGGCGGCGGGCCTCGGCGATCTGGAACGCGTGGTGCCGCAGGCGCGGGTCGTCAGGCACGAACACATAGGCCTTCTGCGGCCCGCGCCCGTGCTGCCAGCGGACGAACCGGCCCACCGCCTGGCGGAAGAACAGCTCGGTCGACGTGGTGGTGGCGTACACGCCCACTCGTAGGCGCGGAATGTCGACGCCCTCCGACACCATCCGCACCGACACCAGCCAGGGGCGGTCGTTGGCGGCGAACTCGGCGATCTTCTTCGACGCTCCTGGGTCGTCGGACACGACCACCTCGGCCGGCGTACGGAAGCGCTCGCGCAGCAGGCGGGCGATCGCCTGGGCGTGCTCCTGGTCGATGGCGATGACCAGCCCACCGGCGTCGGCCTGGCCGCCCTCGCCCGGCGCCGCCGACCGGATCGTCTGAAGCCGGCGGTGGGCCTCTTGCACCACGGTGGGCAGCCAGTCGCCGTCGAGCGACAGGGCCGTGCGCAGGCGAGCCGACACCTGGTCGGCCGCCAGCTCGTCGGCGAAGCTCGCCCGCAGCACGTCGCCCGACGGGGTGCTCCACTCCATCTGGCCGTCGACGCGGGGGAAGTACACTGGCCGCACCACGCCGCCGTCGCGCAGAGCGTCGGCGTAGCCGTACGTGTAGTCGGCGTGGGCCAGGTCGCCCTCGGCGGTGGCGTCGTAGCGGACGAACGGGATGCGCGCCGAGTCGCTCCGGAACGGTGTACCCGACAGGCCCAGGCGCCGGGCCGCGTCGGCGAACGCGGCACCGACCGAGTCGCCCCACGCCCGCTCGTGGCCGGCGTGGTGCAGTTCGTCGAGGATGACCATGCCCCCGGCGCTGAGCGTGCGTAAGCGCCCGGCCGCGGTGCCGGTGGCCACCTGCTGGTAGGTAGTGACCAGGCCGTGCACGTCGCGGGCCAGCCCGGCGTCGGGCGACCAGTCGGGGTCGAGCTGGAGCCCCAGCCGGTGGGCGGCCAGCGACCACTGGACCTTGAGGTGGCTGGTCGGAGCGACGACCACCAGCCGCCGGGCCTCGCTGGTCTCGTCGGCCCAGGCCGCCAGCTGGGAGCGAGCGCAGGCGAGCGCGAACGTGGTCTTGCCGGCACCAGGCGTGGCGACCGCCAGGAAGTCGGCCGACGGCGAGGCGCGGAACAGCTCGAACGCAGCGCGCTGCCAGGGTCGCAGGGTGACGGTGGACACAGAGTGAGGTTCGGTGGGGGTGGGGGTGTCGCCAGGGGAGTGAGGGGGACCCCGAGTCTGGCCCGCCCCGCCCGTGCCCCACAACGTCACTCGGGCACCATCGTGAATCGTCTCACGACGGGTGCCGGGTCGTCGCTGATCGCGGTGTCGGTCGGGGTGGTGACCTGGCACACTGCGGGTATGTCTGCGTCGCTGGTGCTCCGTTCGGTGAGCGTCAGCCGGGGCGCACGGCAGGTGTTGGCAGGGGTCGATCTCACCATCGCGCCCGGTCAGCGCGTCGGCGTGGTCGGGCCGAACGGTGTGGGCAAGTCGACACTGCTCGACGTGGCCGCCGGCGAGCTCGCCCCCGAGGGCGGCGAGGTGCGCCGGGCCCCCGCGTCGGGCACCGTCGGCCATCTCCGCCAAGAGCCTCAGCGCACGGCCGAGTCGGTCCGCGCCCAACTCACCCGGCGAACGGGCGTGACGTGGGCCCAGCACGAACTCGACCAGGCCACCCACGACCTGGCCACCGACGTCGCCGGGGCGGCCGAGCGCTACGACATCGCGCTGACCCGCTGGATGGCCCTTGGGGCGACCGACCTCGACGCCCGCATCGGCTCGGTGGCAGCCGAACTCGGGCTCGCCGAGTGGCTGCTCGAACAGCCGATGGCCACCTTGTCGGGTGGGCAGGCCGCGCGGGTCGGCCTGGCCGCGTTGCTGCTCTCGCGGTTCGACGTGTACCTGCTCGACGAGCCCACCAACGACCTTGACCTCGACGGTCTGGCCCGGCTCGAAGACTGGGTGCTCGGCAACGACGCAGGCATGTTGGTCGTCAGCCACGACCGCCGGTTCCTCGACCGGGTGGTCACCGACGTCGCCGAGATCGACGAGTTCAGCCACGCCCTGAGCCTCTACGGCGGCGGGTACGGCGCCTACCGGGAAGAGCGCGAACGCGCTCGCCAGCAGGCGTGGGAACGGTTCGACGAGTACGACGGGCAACGCAAGGGGTTGGCGGCCCGGGCCCAGCAACAGCGCGAGTGGGCATCGCAGGGGCTGTCCAAGGTGAAGCGCTCGCACAACGACGAGCCCGACAAGTCGATCCGCTCGTACCGCAAAGCCCAGACCGAGCAGCTCGCCGGCAAGTCGGCCCAGACTCAGCGGGCGATCGACCGGTTGGAAGTGGTCGACAAGCCGCGCGAGCCGTGGCGGCTCGAACTCGACATCCCGACGGCCGGCCGCAGTGGCGACATCGTCACCCGTTTCACCGGTGCCGTGGTGCGCCACGTCGGAATCGCCGGCGAACCGGGGTTCCAGCTCGGCCCGATCGACCTGCAACTGGAGTACGGCGAACGCGTCGCCCTGGTCGGGCCGAACGGGGCCGGCAAGTCGACCCTGATCGACCTGATCGTCGGCCGCCTCGACGCCACCGAAGGCAACGTGCAGCGCGGCGCCAGCGTGGTGGTGGGCGAGATCGAGCAGGTCCGCGCCCAGCTCACCGGCGCCGACACGTTGCTCACCGCGTTCCAAGAGGCCACCGGCCTCACCGTCGCCGACGCGCGCACGCTGCTCGCCAAGTTCGGGCTGGTGGGCGACCACGTCACCCGAGCCACGGCCTCGCTGTCGCCCGGCGAACGCACCCGCGCCGGGCTGGCCCTGGTGATGGCCAACGGCGCCAACCTGCTGGTGCTCGACGAGCCCACCAACCACCTCGACCTGCCGGCGATCGAGCAGCTCGAACAGGCGCTCGACACGTTCGGCGGCACGGTGCTGCTGGTCACACACGACCGAGAGCTACTCGAACGGGTCCACGTCACCCGCACCATCCGCCTCGAATCCGGCCGCATCGTCGCACCCGGTGGTTGAGCCTGTCGAAACCATCCCGTTCGCGCAGGTGGTTTCGACAAGCTCAACCACCAGGAGGGATCGAATCAGGACAGGACGTGTCCTGAGGGGGTGCGTACGCTTCGGGCATGGCTGACCATGCTGTGCTCGCCGGGTTTTCGCCGGCGGTGCGGGAATGGTTCGCTGCTGCGTTTCCCGAGCCGACGCCGCCGCAGGTTGCCGGGTGGCCGCACATTCAGGCCGGCGAGCACACGCTGATCTGTGCGCCGACCGGGTCGGGTAAGACGCTCACGGCGTTCCTGGCGGCGATCGACCAACTCGTCACCACCCCGCCGCCTGACGATAAGGGCGTCAGGACGCGGGTGCTGTACATCTCGCCGTTGCGGGCGTTGGCGTTCGACGTCGAGAAGAACCTCCGTTCCCCGCTCAACGGCATCGGTCTCGCGGCCGAGCGGATCACCGCCGAGTTTCATGCGCCGACCGTGGCGATGCGTACCGGTGACACGCCGGCCAACGAGCGCCAGAAGCTGATTCGGCGACCGCCCGAGATCCTCATCACCACGCCCGAGTCGCTGTATCTCATGTTGACCTCGTCGGCAGCCGAGACCTTGCGCGGTGTCGAGACCGTGATCGTCGACGAGATCCACGCGATGGCCACCACCAAGCGCGGCGCCCACCTGGCACTCACGCTCGAACGGCTCGAGGAGATCGCCCCCGGGTTCCAGCGGATCGGTCTGTCGGCGACGCAGCGCCCGCTCACCGAGACGGCCCGGTTCCTCGGCGGCTACGGCGACCCGGTCGGCGACCAGCCGGGCCAGGCGCGCCCGGTCCAGATCGTCGACGCCGGGGGCCACAAACAGATCGAGGTGCAAGTCGTCGTACCGGTCGACGACATGAGCCGACCGGGCGACTCCCAGCGGGCCGGCGGGGGTGGTCTCGATACACCGCCTGGCGGCGGCACTCGACCACCGGTTCTCGACTCGCCTGGTGGCGGCACTCGACCACCCGAGGAGCGCAGCTCGATCTGGCCGAGCATCTATCCGAAGGTGCTCGACCTGATCCTCGAACACCGCTCGACGATCGTGTTCTGCAACGGCCGCCGCCCCACCGAACGGATCGCCGCCAAGCTCAACGAGCTGTACCTCGAGCGTCTGGCCGTCGAGTCTGGTCCCGACGGAGGCGCCGGTACCGCGCCCGAGATGCCGACGCACGACCTCGTGCTCGCGCACCACGGGTCGCTGGCGCGCGAGCAGCGGGTCGTCATCGAAGACCGGCTCAAGCGCGGCGACCTGCGCGGCATCGTCGCTACCAGCTCGCTCGAACTGGGCATCGACATGGGGGCGGTCGACCTCGTCATCCAGATCGAGTCGCCGGGCGCCGTGTCGCGGGGGCTCCAGCGGGTCGGCCGGGCCGGGCACTCGGTCGGCGAGGCCAGCCGCGGCACGATCTTCCCCAAGCATCGCAGCGACCTGGTCGAAGCGACCGTGGTGGCCAAGCGCATGCACGATGGCGAGATCGAGCACTCGAAGTTCCTGCGCAACCCGCTCGACGTGCTCGCCCAGCAGGTCATCGCCCACGTATCGGCGGCGGGAACGGTGCCGGTCGAGTCGGTGAAGCAGCTGGTGCGCCGGGCGGCCGGGTTCCACGAACTCACCGACGAGTTGTTCATCAACGTGCTCGACCTGCTTGCCGGCCGGTACCCGTCCGACGAGTTCAACGAGCTGCGCCCGCGGCTGGTGTGGGATCGCGTCAACGACACTCTGCGCGCCCGCGACGGCTCGAAGCGCCTGGCGGTCACGAGCGGCGGCACCATTCCCGACCGCGGCCTGTTCGGCGTGTTCCTGCCCGACGGCACCCGGGTCGGCGAGCTCGACGAGGAGATGGTGTACGAGAGCCGCCCCGGCGAGTCGTTCATCCTCGGCGCGTCCACCTGGCGGATCGAAGACATCGGCCATCACAAGGTGGTCGTCACGCCCGCGCCGGGGGCGCCTGGGAAGATGCCGTTCTGGCACGGCGACCGGCCGGGCCGCCCGCTCGAACTCGGCCGCGCGATCGGGGCGTTCATGCGTGAGGTGCGAGGGTTGCCCGAAGGCGCCGCGGTCGCCACCTTGCAGGAGAACTACCAGCTCGACGAGCGCGCCGCAGCGAACGTCGTGCAGTACCTGTCCGAGCAGGCCGCGGCCACCGGAGCGCTGCCCGACGACCGCACGATCGTGGTCGAGCGCTTCCGCGACGAGATCGGTGACTGGCGGGTGTGCGTGCTCAGCCCGTTCGGCACACCGGTGCACGCCCCGTGGGCGATGGCGATCGAACGTCGGCTGGTCGAGCGCTACGAGCTGCCGGTCGAAACGATGTACGGCGAGGACGGCATCGTCATCCGCTTGCCCGAGGCCATCACCGAGCTGGCGCCCGACGACTTCGTCATCCCGCCCGACGAGATCCGCGAGATCGTCGTCGCCGCGTTGCCCCAGACAGCGCTGTTCGCAGCCCGCTTCCGCGAGTGCGCCGGCCGGGCGCTGCTGTTGCCACGCCGCCGTCCCGACCAGCGCACGCCGTTGTGGCAGCAACGCCAGCGGGCCGCCGACCTGCTGGCGGTGGCCTCGAAGTACCCGACGTTCCCGATCCTGCTCGAAACCAGCCGCGAGTGCCTCCAGGACGTGTTCGACGTGCCCGCCCTCACCGAGGTGCTCCAGCAGTTGCAGTCGCGCCAGATCCGGCTGGTGCAGGTCGACACCGCCAGCGCCAGCCCGATGGCGTCGAGCCTGCTGTTCGGCTGGATCGCGGCCTACATGTACGAGGGCGATGCGCCCCTGGCGGAACGGCGTGCCGCCGCGCTGTCACTCGACCGCGACCTGTTGCGCGAACTGCTCGGCGCCGAGGAGCTGCGCGAGCTGCTCGAACCCGGTGTGCTGGCCGACGTCGAGCTGGAACTCCAGTGCCTGGCCGACAACCGCCGGGCGCGCTCGGTCGACGAACTCCACGACGTGCTCCGCCGGGTGGGCGACCTCACCGTGCAGGAAGCCGAGCTGCGCTGGGCTCCCAAGGCGGTTGAGCCGCCCAAGGTGGTTGAGCCGCCCAAGGTGGTTGAGCCTGTCGAAACCACCACCGTGGCTGCCGCGCTCGAGCAGCTGGTGGGCGAGCGACGGGCGATCACGGTGATGATCGGCGGGGCCGGTGCCACCGAGCAGCGCTACATCGCCGCCGAGGACGCGGCCCGCTACCGCGACGCGTTCGGTTGCGCGGTGCCGCTCGGTCTGCCCGCCGCGTTCACCGAACCGGTCGCCCGGCCGCTGGTCGAGCTGGTGTCGCGCTATGCCCGCACCCACGGCCCGTTCCTGGCGACCGAGATCGCCCGCCGCTGGGCGGTGCCGGTCGAGCGGGTCGAGGCCGCGCTCGCCGAACTCGACCGCGACGGCGGCCACCTGGTGCTCGGCGAGTTCCGGCCGGGCGGCGTCACCCGCGAGTGGGTCGACGGCGACGTGCTGCGCCAGCTCCGCCGGCGTTCGCTGGCCGCCTTGCGTCACGAGGTCGAGCCGGTCACCCAGGACGTGCTCGGCCGGTTCTTGCCTGCCTGGCACGGCCTGCACGAGCCCCAGCGCGGTGCCGAGGCGTTGGTCGACGCGCTCGGTCAGCTGGCCGGGGCGCCGCTGGTTGCCTCCACGCTCGAGACCGACATCCTGGCCGAGCGGGTCAGGGGCTACAGCCCGGTGATGCTCGACACGCTGACGACGGCGGGCGAGATCGTGTGGGTCGGTGCCTCGCCGCTCGGCGCCCGCGACGGCCGCATCCGCCTGTGCTTCGCCGACCAGTTGGCACTGCTGGCGCCGGGGTGGGAAGTTCCCGAACGACCCGAGGGCGCGCTCCACGACGTGCTGCGCGACCAACTCGCCGGGGCGGGGGCCAGCTTCTGGGGGCAGCTCCGCGCGGCCGCGGTCGGCGCCGACGGCATCGACCGGGTCGGGCACGCGGCATCGGAGCAGGAGATCCTCACCGCCCTGTGGGACCTGGTCTGGTCGGGCGAGGTCACCAACGACTCGCTGGCGCCGCTGCGGGCGATGCTCCACGGCGGTGTCACCCCGGCCGCTGCCCGACGGGCTCGCCGGTCTGGTGTTGCGGCTCGACCACGCCCGGTGCGCCTCAACCGGGTCGGCCCGCCGGCGGGTGCCGGGCGGTGGAGCCTCGTCGCCCCGCTGCTCGCGCCGCCGCCGACGCCCACCGAGGCGGCTCACGCGCAAGCGCTCCAACTCCTGGACCGGTACGGGGTGGTCACCCGTGAGGCGGTGCTCGGCGAGGGTGTGCTCGGTGGCTACACGTCGGTGTACGGCGTGCTCAAGGTGCTCGAAGAGCGGGGCACGGTGCGCCGCGGGTACTTCGTCGCCGGTCTCGGGGCGGCCCAGTTCGCGTTGCCGGGGGCGGTCGAGCGCCTGCGGTCGATGCGGTCCGACAACACGTTCGACGACGACCCGGTGATGCCGCCGCTGGTGCTCGCCGCCACCGACCCGGCCCAGCCTTACGGCGCAGCGTTGAACTGGCCCGACACCCCCGGGCGCCCGGCCCGTTCGGCCAACGCGGTCGTCGTGCTCGACGAGGGCCAGCCGCTGGTGTGGTTCGATCGTCGCTCACACCACGTCGTGACGTTCCCGCTGGCGATCGACAACCCGCGCTGGGCCGAGGCGCTCGCCGACCTGGTTGGCACCGGCCGCCAACCGGCGGTCGAGGTCCGCAAGGTCGACGGCGAGCCCGTCGCCGCCACCGGTTGGGCCGCCGACCTGCTGCGCGCCGCCGGCTTCACCGACGGCTACCGAGGCCTCACCCACCGCAAGTAGCCCCCGCGTCGGTGGTGGTCTCGATACACCGCCCAGAGGGCGGCACTCGACCACCGGGTGGCGTGGCCCCACGGTGGTCGAGTGGGCGCGCAGCGCCCGTATCGAGACCACCTCCGGTAGCGCAGCGTGTCAGGCGGGGGTGGGGAGGGCGGTGCGGTTGCGGCCGGTGCGTTTGGCGGTCAGCAGGGCGTCGTCGGCGGCGTGCAGGGTGCGCTCGATGTCGGCACCCGTGCCGTCGGCGACACCGGCCGACAGCGTCACCTTCACGCCGCCCGGAAGCTCCAGCCGGCGGGCGGCGGCGACGATCCGGTCGGCGACACGCGCCGCATCGCTGTCGCCGGCCCCGGGAAGCACGATGCAGAACTCTTCACCGCCGTAGCGGTACACCACGTCGTCGCGCCGCACCTCGCGGGTGAGCATCGCCCCGACAGCGCGCAACACGTCGTCGCCGTACCGGTGGCCGTGGCTGTCGTTGATGTCCTTGAAGTGGTCGATGTCGACCATGATCACCGCGGTCGGCCCGCTCACCGGGTGCCGCCCGCGGGCAGCGCCGGTACCGAGCGCCCGCTCGCGCAGGTCGTGGTCGAGCCGGCGCCGGTTGGCCAATCCGGTCAACGCGTCGCTCCACGCGAGCGCGCTGAGTTCACGCCTCGGGCGGGCGCTGCGCAGCGTGAACAGCAGCGCCGTCAAACCCAGTGCCACGAACATGAGGGCGACGATGACGAGTGTGGCGAACCCGATCCCCTGTGGTTCGACGGGCACGTTGACCACCCTGACGGGTTGCGTCGTCAAGTCGAGCAGTTCGGCGACCGCGGCGCGATAGGTCGAGTCGGACGGAGCGCCCGCGCCGTCCGCCGCCAGCGCAGAGAGGGCGTTGCGGACCACGCCCGGTAGTTGCGCCCCCGCCGCGTCGAGTTCGGTCAGCAACACGGCGCCGGCCGCGTCCACGTCGGCCAACCGCGCGTGCACCGCGGCCAGCAGGCCCGGTGTGGCCTCGACGGTTGCCGCGATCGCTACGAGCGCGCGTTCTTCGGCGACCGCGTGGGCGGCATCGGCGGCCAGTTCGCGCAGCTCGTCGGGCTGGCCCATGGCATGCACCGTGGCCGGCAGCCCGACGAGTGCCGCGACGAACCCGGCCGCAGCAGCTACCCCGACGGTTGCCGGAGTCCACCGGCGCCGGCCGGGGGAGACGTGCGGTGCGACCATGGCCCCCACACATCGGCCGAACATCCGTGCGGCTTGAGCCGCCCGTGCGAAGCGTCAGGCGCGGTCGACGGCGCGCAGGCCGGCCCATGCCAGCGAGCTGATCGTCTTGGCGATTGCGTCCGGATCGAAGCCCTCGCCCTGGTCGACCAGCAGGCGGCTGGTGCCTTCGGCCAGCCCGACCAGGCCGTGGGCGAGCGTGAGTCGCGTCTCGGGGTCGACGTCGACCGCGATCAGCGGGTCGATCGCCGCCGCCGCGGCAGCAGTGATGCGCTTGATGGTGGCGTTGAACTCGGCGTCGTGGCGGGCCCCACCGCCGAACAGCAGCATGAACTCGTCGTGACGGTTGGCGACCCACCGGAAGTACGCCTGGAAGCCGAGTTCGGTCTGCTCGCGGCCGTTCTGGGCGACACGGGTGGCGTCGCCGATCAGCGCCAGCAGGCGGTTGCCGACCTCTTCGAGCAGCGCCGAGTAGAGGTCGCTCTTGGAGTCGAAGTGCTGGTACAGCACGGGCTTGGTGACCCCGGCGGCATCGGCGATGTCATTCATCGAGGCGCCGTAGTAGCCGGCTCGGCCGAACACTTCGATCGCCACGTCGAGAATCTGGGTGCGCCGCGCGTCGGCGGTGAGACGGAGCGAACTCATGGGTTACCTCAGAGTAACTGGAGCGGGCAACGTTCAGTCGCGCCAGGTCTGCTCGGCATCGGCTCGGTCGGCAGCCTTGACGGCGTAGCCGAGCACGATGCTTGGGGCCAGGAGTGCGAACGACACCACCAGCGACACGACGATCAGGGTCGCCATCGTGGGCGTGAACCCGAACGCGAACGCCAGCACGAACAGCGCCACGGCCAACGCCAGCACCAGATACCCGACCCGGTTGGCGAGCAGCGTCCACTTGGCCAGCTTGGCACGGCGCACTCGGATCGGGTCGACCTCAGTCACACCAGGCAGGCTACGGGCCGACTCGGCTACGGTGGTCGCCCGTGGCGGCGGTATTCCACTTCAGCGAAGACCCGACGATCCGAAGGTTCTCGCCGCACGTCCCGCGGTCGAACCCCAGCCATCCGCCGTCGGTGTGGGCGATCGACGCTGCCCATGCCCCGCTGTACTGGTTTCCGCGGGAGTGCCCGCGGGCCAGCGTGTGGTCCCGCACGGCCGACGAGCAGGAGCGCTTGCGCGAGTACTTTGGGACGGAAGCCGAGCGGATCTGCGCGACCGAGTCGGGCTGGTTCGAGCGGGTGCGTGCGGCGGTGCTGTATCGGTACACGTTCGATGCCGCCGACTTCGTGCCGTGGCCCGAGGCCGACGGTCAGTACATCGCCCACCGCGTGGTCGAGCCGGTCCACATCGAGCCGCTCGCCGACCTGCTCGCCCTGCACGTCGAGGCTGGTGTCGAGCTGCGGCTCACCCCCCGGCTCGGCGCGTTGACCGACCAGATCCTTGCCAGCGGCCTGCCGTTCAGCCTGGTCCGCCTCCGCAACGCCCTCGTCTGATCCACCCACGGTGGGCACGTCCTGCCCGGTGGTTTCGACGGGGCTCAACCACCTGGATACGCGTTGACCAAGGTGGTTGAGCCGGTCGTTACCACCGCGACGGCCTACAGCCCGGCCGGGAGCAGTCGGTTGACGTTTTGGAAGAAGAAGTAGAGGCAGACGAAGAACGGGACGAAGCCGGCGAGCGCGCCGACCCACTCGCGCTTCCAGAACCTGGCGAGCCACCAGCCGAACGTGACGACCAGGGCGAGGACTGCGCCCCACAGGGCGATCTGTGGCCAGGCCGCCGAGTCGGCGAACCATCCCTCCGAGAACGCATCGGTGTCTTCGTGTTCGGCCGGTGCGGGGGCGACGGTGGTACCGGGTGCCGGGGCGTCGGTACCGGGAACGGCGGTGCCCGGTGTGGTGACGCCTGGCGCCTCGGTGACCGTCGGCGCGGGCTCGGAGTCGGGTGGGAGGTCGAGTTCGGGCGGTTCGGGGGTGCCGGTGATGATCGGCTCGCCGATCGGCCCCGAACGAGCCTGGTCGAGGTCGGCATAGACGATCAGGCGATTCTCGGACGTCCACCTCGGATGACAGGTGACGAGTGTCAGGGTGGCCCGGTCCGGGTCGGAGTCACTGATCACGTGGTAGTCACTCGGGCTGACGACCTCGCTGCCGGTGACGACGTACACGTAGCGCTCACCGTTCGTCAGCGTGACCTCGATGTCGTCGCCCGCTCCGACCCGGTCGAGGTTGCCGAACGGAGCCCCCGACGTGGTGCGGTGGCCGGCGATCGCGGCGTTGCCGAGTTGGCCCGGGAACGGGGTGTCGCGGAAGTGGCCGGGACCGTGCTTGAGGTCGTCGCGGCTGACACCTGAGACGACGAACCAGTCGACGTCGATGCTGGGGATCAACAGCTTGGCGATGACATCGCCGCGTTCGGGGGTGGGCAGGTTCTGCTCGGGCGCCGGCACGGGAGTTGGGGTGGTGGTGGGCGCAACGGTGGTGGGCTCGGTGGTCGGGGTGGTGCCGGGTGTCGACGATTGTGTGGTGGGTGGGGGCGTGGTGATGGCGGGCGCCTCGTCGGCGCGGTCTTCGAGCAGTTCGGCGAACTGATCTTCCAGGCGGTTCTGGGCGCGGGCGGTCTCGATGCCGGTGCCCCACAGTTGGTAGGCGACGAACAGGAACATCAACAGCCCGAGCACGATCAGCACCCGGCCGAGCCAGCCGACGAAGAAGCGCCAGTCCTTGGGGTACGGCGGGCGGTCCCAGCGCGTGCGGCGCTTCGGCCCGCGACCGACGCGCACCCACGCGACAGGCGCGACAGGGGTGTCGTCAGTTGTGATCGCTCCGCTCACCGGGCGCAGGCTAGTTCCACGCGGTGACCAGGTGGTTGCGAGTGTGCTGTATGCGCACCAGCGACGTCTCGATACAACGGAGTGGCGGCTGCGCCGCGGGTGCGCCACTCGGCGACCGTGGGCACCACCGGTGGTCGAGTGCCGGCGCAGCCGGTGTATCGAGACCTACTCGTTTGAGAGGAACCAGCCGTAGCGTTGTGGCGATGTCGGAGCAGCCGGTGATCGACCTGCGCGAAGCGGTCGCGGTGCTCGGCGGGTTCCCGGTGCTGGCCGGGGCGACACTGGCGGTGCAACTCGGCGAGATCGTGCTGCTGCGTGGGCCAAACGGGGCGGGCAAGACGAGCCTGCTGCGGCTGTGCGCCGGCCTGCTCCCGCTGGCGCGCGGTTCGGGGCAGGTGCTCGGGCTCGACCTCGACGGCGAGATCGAACTGATCCGCCCGCGGGTCGGCCTGCTCGGCCACCGCAACGGCCTCTACGCCGACTTGACGGTGGCCGAGAACGTGCGCTTCTGGGGCACGACCGTGGGTGCCTCGGCCGACGAGATCGACGCGGCGATGGATCGCCTGGGCGTCAGCGGGCGGCTGGCCGACGTGCCGGTGCGGCGCCTGTCGGCCGGCCAGAAACGACGCACCGCGCTGGCGTGCCTGGTCGCCCGGCGAGCCGAGCTGTGGCTGCTCGACGAACCCCACGCCGGGCTCGACGCGGCCGGCCGCGACGAGCTCGACGGTGTGCTCCACCAGGCGGTGGCCAGCGGGGCGACCGTCATGCTTGCCAGCCACGAACTCGAACGGGCCGGCGCGCTGGCTCACCGAACCGTCGACATCGTCAACGGCACCGTGGTCGAGGACGCCGCGTGAGCCGCTTCCAGGTCGCTCGCCTGGTGGCCGTGAAAGATCTGCGGGTCGAGCGCCGGAGCAAGGTGGTGACGAACCAGATCCTCCCGTTCGCCGGAGCGACGATGGTGATGTTCGCGTTCGCGCTCGACTCGAAAGGCGTCAGCGGGGTCGACGAGGACGGCCAGCGCTGGACCACCGACGTGCTCGCCCTGGTGGCCCCCGGGCTGGTGTGGCTGGCGACCCTGTTCAGCCTGCTGATCCTGGTGGGGCGGGCGTTCGCGGTCGAGTCCGAGGACGGGGCGCTCGACGCCCTGCGGGTGGCCGGGGTGGACCCGGCGGCGATCTTCTGGGGCAAATCGGCCGCGCTGGCGGTGCAGTTGTTCCTGCTGGAACTGGTCCTGGTGGTGGCCGCGGTGCTGCTCTACAACGTCGACGTGCCGCTCGGCGGCGTCGCTCTGCTGGGTGTGACCCTCGTCGCGGCTACCTTCGGCTTGGCCTTCGTCGGTACGCTGTACGGAGGCCTCGCTGCAGGGTTCACGGGCCGGGAGTCGCTGCTCCCACTGCTCGTGCTCCCGGTGGTGGCGCCCGTCCTGATCGGGGCGACGCGAGCGGTGGAATCCGCCCTCGGCACCGGCGGGGTGGCGCTCGCGGAGGGCTGGCCGTGGGTCGGCCTGCTCGCCGTGTTCGCCATCGCCTTCGGCGTCGGTGGCGCGCTGGCGTTCGGCCCGCTGATCGAAGAAGCGACATGAGCCAAACGACCCCACCCCCCACTCGCAAGCTCGGCACCGGTACCAGGGCCACCCGGGCGATCGGCGTCGCCGCGGTGGTGATGCTCGGCTGGCTGCTCGCCTTCGGGCTCGGCTTCTCGCCGGCCGACCGCAATCAGGAGGAGTACGTGCGCATCCTCTACGTGCACGTACCCACCGCGTGGCTGGCCTACCTGGCGTTCGGCGTGACCGCGCTGTGCTCGGCCCTCTACCTGTTCACGAAGAAGCACTCGCTCGGGTTCGACCGGTTCGCCGGCGCCTCGGCCGAGATCGGCGTGGTATTCATGGCCCTCACACTGGTGACGGGCATGCTGTGGGGGCGGCCCACGTGGGGCCACTACTGGGCGTGGGACGCCCGCCTCACCACCACCGCGCTGCTGTTCGTCACGTACGTCGGCTACCTCGCCGTGCGCGGGTTGGGCGGCTCGCACCACCAGCGCGCCAAGCGCAGCGCGGTGCTCGGCCTGCTGGCCGTGATCGAGATTCCGCTGGTGCGCTGGTCGGTCAAGTGGTGGCGCAGCCTGCACCAGGACGCATCGGTCGGCGAGCCCGGCAGCGGTGTTGAGCTCGACGGGTTGATGCTGTTCAGCCTGTTCGTCGGCGTGATCGCCTTCACACTGCTCTACGTGTGGCTGCTGTTGCACCGCAGCCGGGCATTGGCAATGGAGGACGTGCTCGACGACGTCGGCCTCGACGCGGCCGTCGCCGCCCGGCGCAACGAGACCGTGGGGGTCGCACCATGAGCACACTGATCGCGATCGAGTACGGCGGGTACGTGTACGCCAGCTACGCGGTGGCGCTGGTTGCGATCGGCGGGTTCACGTGGCGGGTGTTGCGCCGGGGCCGCCAGCTCGCCGACCAGGTCGACGACGCAGACAAGTACTGGCACTGAGCGAGGGCCTGACCTGTGACCGATCTCTCTCCGCGTACCGCAGCGACCGATGACGCCGTCGCCCCCCGCCGGCCGCGCCGCAAGTGGGCGTCGACGGTGGTGCTCGGGCTGGTGCTGGTGGCCGGCGGCGTGCTGGTCACCCAGTTCCTCCGCTCGGCGGTCGACTACTACTGCAACGTCGACGAGGTGGGTGCGCGCGGCGGCTGCGAGGCCGACCGGCGGCTGCGCATCCAGGGCATCGTCGAAGCCGGCACCGTCCAGGCGGCGGCCGGGAACACGGCGTTCGTGATCCGCTTCAACGGCGCCGAACTGCCGGTGCAGTACGCCGGCGAACCGGGCGGCATCTTCAAGGAGTGCATCCCGGTGGTCGTGCACGGCGAACTCGACGGGGGCACCGGTGTGTTCCACGGCGACCGTGTCGAGGTCAAGCACTCGAACGAGTACGTCGCCGTCAACGACGACCGGCTCGACGAAGCCGAACAGCTCGCCGCCGACTGCGCGGCGGGCGACTGACCGATGATGCTGGCCGTCTCGGTGAACGGTGCGCTCGGCCATGCCGGGTTGCTGATCGTGCTCGCCGCCTCGGTGGTGGGGGCCTTGTCGACCGGGCTGGCGATCGTCACCGGTAACCGGGCGGGCCTGCGCCAAGCGCCGAACTACGCATGGGTCATCGCGATCGGGGCGCTGCTGTCGGTCGTCGCCATGCAGGTCGCGCTCCAGCAGCGCGACTACTCGCTGAAGTACGTGCAAGACGTCGGCTCGTACACCACACCCTGGCTCTACAACGTGGCCGCGATGTGGAGCGCGCTCGAGGGCTCGATCCTGCTGTGGGTGGCGGTCCTGGCGGGCTTCACCGCCGCCGTCGCGTGGCGTTTCCGGAAGCGGTCGGCCGACTCGCTCGTCGGCTGGGCGATGGTGGTGATGTTCGTCGTGTGTGCGTTCTTCGCGCTGATCGCGTTCGGGCCTGCGAACCCGTTCGCAGCGGGGCCGCCGCAGCCGCTCGACTTCGATGGCCGTGGGCCGAACCCGCTGCTCCAGAACCACATCCTGGTGATGTTCCACCCGCCGATCCTGTACCTCGGCTACATCGGCTTCACGGTGCCGTTCGCGTTCGCGATCGCAGCCCTGATCACCGGCCGGGTCGGCGAGGGCTGGTTGATGGAAACTCGCCGGTGGGCGCTGTTCTCGTGGTGTTTCCTCACGATCGGCATCCTGCTCGGCGGATGGTGGAGCTACGAGGTGCTCGGCTGGTCGGGCGTGTGGGCGTGGGACCCGGTCGAGAACGCGTCACTGCTGCCGTGGCTCACCGGCACGGCCTACATCCACTCGGTGCTCGTGCAGCAGCGCCGGGGAATGCTGCGGGTGTGGAACCTGTCGCTGCTGGTCGCCACGTTCGCACTCACCATCCTCGGTACGTTCCTCACCCGCTCGGGCATCGTCGGCTCGGTCCACGCGTTCGCCGCCGGCGAGGTCGACGGCTACCTGCTCGGGTTCTTCGGGGTGATCGTGGTGGTGTCGTTGGGCCTGATCGCGTGGCGCGGCGACCGGCTGCGGTCGCCCGGCGTGATCGATTCGCCGGTGTCGCGCGAGGGCGCCTTCCTCGCCAACAACGTGGTGTTCACGGTGTTCGCCGTGATCGTGCTGGTGGGCACCGTGTTCCCGCTGTTGGTCGAGACGTTCGAAGACCGTCAGACCGTGGTGGGTGCCCCCTACTTCGACGGGTTGGCGATGCCGATCGGGCTGGTGCTGCTGTTCCTGATGGCGATTGCACCGGTGCTGCCGTGGCGCAAGGCTTCGGCTGAACTGTTGTCGCAACGTCTGTTCTGGCCGGCCTGGGTGGGCGCGGGCACGCTCGCGCTGGCGGTCGTGGTCGGGGCCGACGGGTGGGCGCCGCTGGTGGCGTTCTTCCTCGGCGGGTTCGCGGCCGGGGCGGCGTTGCGCCAGATCGTGCTGGCCACTCGACGTCAGGGTTGGAGCGGCCTGGTCGGCCGGGCCAACGGCGGCATGGTGGTGCACCTCGGCGTGATCCTGGTGGGCGTGACGCTGGTCGCGTCGAACGCCTACACCGAGACGCGCACGGTCAACGCTCGGGTCGGCGAGCCGGTCGAGGTGCTCGGGCACCAACTCGAACTGCTCGGCGTCGACGTCGTCACCGACGCCCGCGAGGACCGGGCGATCGCCCACGTCCGGGTCGACGGTGGCCGCGTGCTCGACCCGGCGATCACCACCTACCTGAGGCACGGCATGGATGTCCCCACGCCCGGCATCGACACCGGCCTGACGCGCGACCTGTACATCACGATCGCCGCGAACAACCAGCCGTCCGAGGACGCCCAGGTGGTGGGGCTCCAGGTCCAGCACAAGCCGCTGATGATGTGGATGTGGGTGGGTGGCTTGTTGATGGCGGTCGGCACCGTGCTGGCGGCGTTCCCCGGCAAGCGCCAACGCAACCCGCTCGACCCCGTCTCGGCCCCCGTGCCCAGCAGGGGGGACGAGACCAAGGTGGTTGAGCCTGTCGAAACCACCGGTGACCCGGAGGATCGTGAGGTAGTGGGTGTCTGAGGTCGATGAGGCTGCGGTGGCAACGACCGGCTCAACCACCGTGGGGGGCTCAACCACCGGGGGGGACCGGGGTTCGCGGCGGGTGGCGCCGTGGGTCGCTGGAGGGCTGGCGCTCGTGCTGGCAGCGCTGTTCGTGATGCTGTTGGTGAACCGGGGCACGCCCGCCGACTCGGCCAACTCGCCACTGCTGGGCAACCCGGCGCCCGACGTGCAGGGCAGGTACGAGGACGGCACGACGTTCGACCTGTCGCGGCGCAAGGGCAGCTGGGTCGTGCTCAACTTCTTCAGTCATGACTGCGTGCCGTGCATCGTCGAGCATCCGGCGCTGATCGAGTTCGTCGACACGCAGCGTGCGCTCGGTACGCAGGGCGCCGAGTTCTACACGGTCGTGCAGAACAGCTCGCGTCAGCAGGTCGACGAGTTCTTCGCCAGGTACGGCGGCGACTGGCCGATCGTGTACGACGACGAGTTCGCCTTCCAGATCGAGTTCGGTGTGGCGCAGGTGCCAGAGACGTGGGTGCTCGACCCGAACGGCACGGTGCGCCGCCGCTACATCTCCACGGTCGACGCGGCCGAGTTGAATTCGGCCCTCCAGGCGATGCGCGAGGGCCGGCTGTGAAGGTCCGTCCGCGCACCGTGGCGTGGGTGGTGCTGGCGTTCGTGGTGGCCGGGTTCCTGGCGGTCGGGGCCACCCGCGACACCGGCCCGCGCACGACCGACGACCGGGTCGAGGCGATCTCGAAGCGGATTGCGTGCGCGGTGTGCGACGGCGAGAGCGTCTGGGAGTCGCGCAGCACGTCGTCGGTGTCGTTGAGCCGGGCCATCCGCTCCGACGTCGAAGCCGGGCTGCTGTCCGACGACGAGATCATCGAACGGATCACGTCGGCCCGCGAGGGCAAGGAGCTGCTCGTTCCCACCGCAACGGGCATCGAAGCGCTGGCGTGGGCACTGCCGGCGACAGCGTTCGTGGTCGCCGTGGTCGGGTTGACGGTCGCGTTCCGGCGATGGCAGGCGAACGCGCGCCGGCTCGGCAGGGCCACCGACGACGACTACGCGCTGGTCGCCGAGGCCATGTCGCACGACGAGCAATGAGCCTGGATCCACCGATCTGGCGGCTCGTTCCTCGCCGTCATCACGGTGAAGCCAGGCTCGTCAACGCTGTGCGTTCAAGCGCCACGCAGGCTGGGTTCCACGAACGGTGCATCGAAGCCAAGGTCGACGCGACCGCCGTGGCCGGGGGCAACGCCGACGGGCGACTGAAGCGATCGGTGGGTCCAGGATGAGTGGCGCCGAACCACCGCGCTCGCGGCTGAGCCTCGACCGGCTCGCCGAACTCGAAGAAGAGCGCCGCTTCCTGCTGCGTTCGCTGGCCGATCTGGAACGCGAGCACGACGCCGGCGACGTCGACGAGGCCGACTACGCCGAGTTGCGCGACGGGTACACGGTTCGGGCCGCGGCCACGCTGCGCGAGATCGAGGCGGGGTACGCCGCCCTGCCCACCCGGCCCCCGGCCAACTGGCCGCGCCGCATCGGTGTCGGGGTCGCGGTGGCCGTGCTGATCGTGATCGTCGGCTGGGTGTTGGCGGCGACCAACGCCCAGCGCCTGCCCGGCCAGACGCCGACCGGCGCCGACCCGCGCGATCGACGCCAGGTGCTGCTCGCCGAGGCGCGCCGGCTGCAGTTCCAGGAGCCCGGGGTGGCATCGCAGCTCTATGGCGTGGTGCTCGACGAGTTCCCCGACGACCTCGAGGCGCTCACGTACCGGGGGTGGACAGCGGTGCTGGCCGACCCGACCGACGAGTCGGTGCACCGGTCGGCGCGGGCCGACTTCGACCGGGCGATCGAGATCGATCCGAGCTATTCCGACCCGTGGTGCTTCCGCGGCATCCTCGCCTTCCGGTTCGAGGACCGACCCGACGCCGCCGACGACGACCTCGACCAATGCCTCGCGCTCAACCCAACCGCCATGGCCCGCGACCTCGTCGAAGGCATGCGCGCCGCAGCCGTAGCCCCCGACCAGGGTGGTTAAGTCGGTCGCCCGCCCTCAAGGTGGTTGAGCTTGTCGAAACCACCGGTCGTTGAGGGGCTCGGTGGTTTCGACAAGCTCAACCACCTTGAGGTGGCGCGTCAGTGGGTCATGGGGGTGGCCAGGCGGTGAGGGCGGTGATGCGGCCGTCGGTGTCGCGTTCGAGTACCCAGGTCGCGGCCTTGCGCCAGTCGGGTGTGGTGCGCACGTCGGCGCCGCGCCGTTCGAGTGCGGCGATCACCGCGGGCACGAGGTCGCCGTGGGTGCACAGCACCGTGTCGTCGGGCAGGCCGTCGACCAGCGCGAGCACGTCCTCCCAGGGCTGACCCTCGGCGAGTGCGTCCGAGGTCTCGACCGCGATGCCGACTCGCTCGGCGGTCGGTTGCAGCGTCTCGACGCAGCGTACGTACGGGCTCGACAAGAGGCGCGTCGGGGGTAGGCGGGCGAACGTGTCGGCCAGGCGTTCGGCCTGCTCGCGGCCGGCCTCGGTGAGAGGACGCAACGAATCGTCGCCATCCCAGTTGTTGCGGTCGCCCGCCTTGGCGTGTCGAACGAGGTACACCCGTGGTTCCTGCGGCATTGTGTCAGTCGTCGTCGGCCCGGCATCCCGACCGGCCCGCCGTCCCGGCGGCCAACCTAGCGCGCCCGCCCTGGCGCGCCATAGAAGCCGGCGGGGCTGGTCAGGCCCACCCGAGTTCGTGCAGCCGGTCGTCGTCGATGCCGGCCGCGTGGGCGAGTTCGTGGATGACCGTGATGTACACCTCGTCGGCGAGTTCGTCCTCGTCGGCGCAGATGTCGCACAGCGCGAGCCGGTAGATCGACACCACGTCGGGGATCTCGTCGCCCCACCGTTCGGTGTGTGGCGTGCCTTCGTACAAACCCAGCAGCGCGGGCTCGTCGGGGTTCCGGTCGGCGACCGTCACCACCACGTTGTCGAGCACCGGGAGCAAGTCGTCGGGCAGGCCGTCGAGCGCGTCGGCGACGAGCCGCTCGAACCGGTACCGGGGAACCGGTGTCACAGCACCTTGAGCTCGGGGCTGAACACCTTGCGTGGCTTCAGCTCGGCGGCGATCCGGCGGGCGATCGCCTGGAACCCTTGGGCGGCCTCGCTGTCGGGCGCGGCAACCGTGATCGGCAGGCCGACGTCGCCGCCCTCGCGCAACGCGGGCACGAGCGGCAGCTGACCGAGCAGCGGTACGTCGAGGTCGGCGGCGAGCTCGGCGCCGCCACCCGAGCCGAACAGCTCGTAGCGGGTGCCGTCGTCGCCGGTGAACCACGACATGTTCTCGATCACGCCGCGCACCGGCAGGTTGACCTTGGCCGCCATCGCGGCCGACAGGCGGGCCACCTGCTGGGCTGCGGGCTGCGGGGTGGTGACCACGTACACCTCGCCGCGGGGCAGGTACTGGCTGAGCGACAAGGCGATGTCGCCGGTGCCGGGCGGCATGTCGATCAGCAAGAAGTCGGGGTCGTCCCAGAACACGTCGGTGAGGAACTGTTCGAGTGCCTTGTGCAGCATGGGGCCGCGCCAGATGACCGCCTCGCCGGGTGGGGCGAAGTAGGCCATCGAGATGCAGCGCACGCCGTGCGCCTCGGGGGGCAGCAGCATCTCGTCGATGACGGTGGGCGGGTGGTCGGTGCCGAGCATCTGCGGCACGGAGTGCCCGTAGATGTCGGCGTCGACGATGCCGACCGAATGACCCTGCTGCACGAGCGCGACCGCCAGGTTGACGGTGACCGACGACTTGCCGACGCCGCCCTTGCCCGACGAGATCAGCAGCGGGCGGGTCTTCGAGCCGGCCGCGGCGAACGGGATCGCCCGGCCCTGGGCGTGCCCGTGGGCGGTCTGCGAGCCGGCGGTGGCGCCGGCGTCGCCGTGGAGCCGCTTGCGCAGTTCTTCACGCTCGTCGTCGGTCATCACCGTGAAGTCGAGTTCGACCTGCTTCACGTCGGCGAGGGTGGTGGCGGCGCCGTTGACCCGGTTCGAGATCTCGTTGCGCAACGGGCAACCGGCCACGGTGAGGGCGACCGTGATGCGGGCGGTGCCGTCGGCGTCGATGTCGGCCCGGCGGAGCATGCCGAGGTCGACGATCGAGCGGTGGAGTTCGGGGTCCTCGACCGGGCGGAGGGCGTCAACGAGCAGCTCGTTCATACCGGGCCAGTCTGCCCCGTGCTCGGGATTTGCACTACCGGCATAGGTAGAATCCCCACCGATGGCGACCAACACCGCATTCACCGCCACGGTGTCGGCCATCACCGACGCATTCGGTGACCCGACCCGGCGGTCGGTGTACCTGTTCGTGCGCGAGCACGTCGACGGCGTCACCGCCACCGATGTCGCCCAGCAGGTGGGCGTACATCCCAACGTTGCCCGCCATCACCTCGACAAGCTCGCCGCCGGCGGCTACCTCACCGTGCAGGCCGGCCGCGCCCCCGGTGCCGGCGAGCGTGCGGGGCGGCCGTCGAAGCGGTACGTGCCGGCCGCCAACTCCGGCGGGCCGCTGGCCGAGTTCCCGGTGCGCAGCGACGACCTGGTGCTGTCGCTGCTCGGGCGGGCGCTGTCGAAGCTGTCGCCCGGCGAGGCCCAAACGATCGCCGAGCAGGTCGGCGCCGAGTACGGGCGGGCGATGGCCGCCAGCCTCCAGGGCAACGCGCTCGACGCGGGCCACCGGTCGATGCGCTCGGCGATCCAGGCGGTCGCCGACGCGCTGACGGCGCACGGGTTCGCGGCCCATGCCGAGTCGCGCCACGACGGGCTGCGGATCATCAACGATCACTGCCCGTTCGGCGACGTCGCCGTCGAGCACCCGGTGATCTGCGCGGTCGACCGGGGCATGGTCCGCGGCATGCTCGGCGAACTGGTCGAGGGTCAGCTCGGCGACATCGTCACCGAAGAATCACGCGCCACCGGCGCCACGTTCTGCGCCACCTCCGTGTAACCACCCACCCCACCACCATCTCGTGACACTTCTGCGCACATAGTGCGGCAAGGAATCACGAGTTCGCGGTGATGCCGAGGTCGCGGGCGCGGAGAGCGATCAGCGAGAGCAACTCGGTGACGGTCTCGGCCAGATGGTCGCGTGTGTCGGCGTCGGTGACTCGGTCGACCTGCCAGCCGACGCGGCGGGTCTGACGGTCGCGGACCTTGTCGTTCTGGGCGTCGAGGCGACCGCCGTGCCAGGTGATGTGGTCGACCTCGAGTGCCCAACGGATCGCTGGTACGGCGACGTCGACGTGGATCGTGCGCCCGTTGGCAAGCACGATCGGATGCTGCCGGACGAGGCCCTGGACGCCGGCCGCTGCAAGGGCCTTGAACATGGTCACCTCGAGCCCCGAGTCGGCTGGCTTGAGCCACGCCGGCCGGCTCCCGAGCACTCGCGTCACGCGAGCCGACCCGTCCCGGCCACGGGCCTGCATCCGGCGCGCCATGTGGAACAGCGCGGGCACCGTTGCATGGCGATCGAGCACCCACTCGGTCAGCCGTTCGAAGCGCGTGTCGTCAAGGTCCTGGGCGCAGTCAAACCAGGTGCGCACCGGCGTCGCCAGCCGGATCCCGTCCGGCCGGAGCATCCAGTCGGAGGGGTCGAGCACGTTGGTGCGACGGATCGTGACGGCCCCGGTGACCGCCCGGCTACCGTGCGGCGCGAGCAGGATCGGGCGTTCGGCACGCCACACGTGGCGGAACTGCCAATGCGGGCAGCCGCCGGGCCGGTGACCACCAAGGCAGGGTCCGCGAAGCAGGCGGCGACGCAGCGCGCCGCGAACGTGTCGGGCGCGGTGGCCACACGGAACACGCCCTGGTGGGAGCGGACGAGTACTCCGGCGGTGACCAGGCGACGAATCGAGTGTGTCGACAGGCCGTCGCCGGTCAGCTCTCTCGCAGTGACAATGCCATAGTGCGCGGATACCTGCTGCGCAAGGTGTGGAGAGAGATGCGGCATCGGAGCCTCCCGTGGTGTGATGAACCTGCGGGACGTACGTCCGATCTGGGACTCAAGCTATCTGGCCCACCGAGCGACCCGGACACCGCCTGAACCTCGTGACACGTTTGCGCATCATCTGCGCAAACGTGTCACGAAATCGGGGTGGGGTCAGTCGCGGAGTTGGGCGAACTCGATCACTCGGGTCATCACTTCGTCGTCGACTTTGCCGGGGGCACCGGCGTCGAACGGGGGCTGTGGGTCGTACTCCACCATCAGCTGGGCGGCCTGGGCAGCCACCGAGTCGACGAGCAACTCGACCAGGCGGATCGCCATGTCGATCCCGCTCGACACGCCGGCGGAGGTGATGATGCGCCGGTCGAGGTGCTCGACGACGCGCTGCTCGGTCGCCGTTGCCCCGTGCTGCTCGAGCTCGCGGTACGTGGACCAGTGGGTGGTCGCCGTGAGGCCGTCGAGCAGGCCCGCCGCCCCGAGCACGATCGAGCCGGTGCACACCGACGTCGTGTAGCGCGTGCCCGCATGGGCGTTGCGTACCCAGTCGAGCACGCGATCGTCGGCCTGCAACGGCCGGGTACCGACGCCGCCGGGAAACAGCAGCACGTCGGGACGCGGGAGGTCTTCGAACTCAGCGTCGGCGGTGATGCCGAGCATGCCGTTGTCGGAACGCACCTCGCCGATGCTGTGGCCGACGAACGTGACGTCGAACCACGGCACCCGTTGGAGCACCTCGTACGGGCCGACCGCGTCGAGCGCGGTGAACCGGGGGAACGTGGCGATCGCGATCGAGATCCGGTCGGGAACGGCGTCAGGGGTCACGGTCATGGGATGTCCTCTCAGGTGAGCCGGAAGCGGCTGCGGTAGTCGTCGGGGGAGACCCCCAGTTGGCGGTGGAACGTGCGGCGCAGCGTCTCGGCGGTACCGAACCCGCACTGGCGGGCGATCGCTTCGACCGTGGCCGGTGTCGTCTCCAGCGCCCGGCGGGCGGCCTCGACGCGCACACGCGCCACGTAGGCGCCCGGCGTCATGCCGGTCTCGGCGGTGAAGCAGCGGGCGAAGTGCCGCGTGCTCATGCCGGCCTGCCGCGCCAGCAGGTCGAGCCGATGGTCGTCGCCAGGCGCCGTGTCGATGCGGTGCTGCGCGCGTTGGATCGGCCCCGTCGTCGCCCGGTCGGTCCACACCGGCGTCGCGAACTGGCTCTGCCCACCGGGCCGCCGGAGGAACATCACGAGGTGGCGGGCGATCAACTGGGCAACCTCGGCGCCGTGGTCGTGCTCGACGACCGCCAGGGCCAGGTCGATCCCCGCGGTGACGCCCGCCGACGACCACAGATCGCCATCGCGTACGTACAGCGGATCGGCCTCGACCACGGTGTCGGGGGCCCGCTCGGCAAGTTCGGTGGCGTACGCCCAGTGCGTCGTCACCCGCCGGCCCGTGGTGAGGCCCGCCGCGGCGGCGATGTAGGCGCCGGTGCACACGGTGAGCACCCGCTCCGCCACGGCACCCACCCGGGTCGCCGCGTCGGCGATGTCGGAACCTGGCCGGATACGGCGTGCGCCGCCCCCACCTGGCAGCACCAGCGTCGTGTGCGGTGACACGTTGCGGGAGAGCGGTTCGGTCTGGAACGTCAGCCCCGACTCGCTCGTCACCACCCCGCCGCGCAACGACATCAGGCGCGGCGCGTACACCGCCCGGCCGGTCGCACCGTTGGCTCCGGCGAACACCTCGAAAGGGCCGCTCACGTCGAGCGACTGCACCCCGTCGAACAGGAGGAACCAGATCGGGTGGGCGGTTGACACACGACGACTGTGCACCGCTCCGGGCGATGACGTCAATGCCATGTACCCCACGATTCAGGACATCGCCACCACACGCCGATGGATGCCGTGCCGCGGCGGCGGCGAGTCGCCCGGCGCCCACCATTGGCCTGAATCCACTGATCGCCGCGGCTGCTCGTTGGCGTTTGCCCCAGCCCTCGGCGGTTGTGGCCCCGTTGGCCCTGGTGTACGGCCAGTGAAGGCCAGCCTGCGTGGCGCTTGAACGCAAAGTGTTGCGGAGCCTGGATTCACCGTGATGGCGGCGAGGAACGAGCCGTCAGATCGGTGGATCCAGGCTTAGGCTCTCGGCGTGGACGTACGTATCGGAGTGACCCAGGCCCCCCGTGAGCTGACGATCGACGTCGACGACGGCGAGCGCGACGCGGTCAAGGCGGCGGTCGATGCGGCGCTCGCCGGCGCGACCGACGTGCTGTGGGTCACCGACAAGCGCGGCAAGCAGATCGGCGTACCCGCCGCCAAGATCGCCTACGTCGAGGTCGGCACCGCCGAGGGCGATCGCCGGATCGGCTTCGGGGGCTAGCCGTCGTCGCCACCGGTGGCCTCCTCGACCGGGGCCTCCTGTTCGTCACCGGCAAGGGTGGCGTCGGGAAGACCTCGGTGGCCGCCGCGCTGGCGGTGGTCGCAGCCCGCCAGGGCAAGCGCACCCTGATCTGCGAGATGGACGCCAAGGGCTCGCTGGCGGCGGCCTTCGACGCGGCCCCGCTCCAGTTCGAGCCGCGCGAGCTGGAACCGAACTTGTGGGGCATGGCGATGAACACCGAGGACTCGTTGCGTGAGTACCTGCGGCTGTTCGTGAAGGTCCCGCTGCTCGGCAAGATCGGCCCGCTCGCCCGTACGTTCGACTTCGTGGCCGACGCGGCACCGGGCGTGAAGGAGATCCTCGCCGTCGGCAAGCTCGCCTACGAGGTGCGTGAACGGCACTACGACCTGGTCGTCGTCGATGCCGAGGCCACCGGCCACATCGTCGCCCAGGTCGGCGCGCCGCTCGTCATCCGCGACCTCGTCAAGGTCGGCCTCGTGCGCGACCAGACGGAGTGGATGCTCGACATCCTCCAGAACCCGGCGACCACCGGAGTCGCGATCGTCACGACGCCGGAGGAGATGCCCGTCACCGAGGCGCTCGATCTGCTCGCCAGGTTGCCGGCCGAAACCGGGGCCACGGTTGCCACGCTGATCGCCAACCGGGTGCTGCCGGCCCTGTTCGACCGGCGCCAGGCGGGTGTCATCACGCACCTCGACCGCGCCCACGCACAGCTCACCGCTGCGGCCGGGCCGGGGGTGACCGCGGTGGTCGAGGCCACCCGCATCACCGACGCCCGCCGGCGCACCGGCGCCGGACACCTCGACCGGCTCGCCGCCAGCGCGGCAGAGTTGCAACCCGGCCTGCCGACCCTGATCGTGCCCGAACTGTTCACGCGGGCCACCGGCCGGCGGGTCGTGTCGCTGGTCGCCGACGCCCTCGCGATGGAGTTGACGTGAGCCTGGATCCACCGATCTGGCGACTCGTTCCTCGCCGCCATCACGGTGAAGCCAGGCTCCGTAACGCTGTGCGTTCAAGCGCCACGCAGGCTGGGCTCGATGGTGGGTGTACTAGGGCTGACGTTGGCGCAACCACCGTGGGCTGGAACAACGCGCGCGAGCGGCTACAGCGATCGGAGGATCCAGGGTGAGTAAGCCGGTCCGCCGTGACGACCTCACCGCACTGCTGGCCTCGAAGGAGATGGTGCTGGTGTGCGGGTCGGGCGGGGTGGGCAAGACCACCACCGCGGCGGCAATGGCGGTCGCTGCCGCAGTCGAGGTGGGCGGACGGGTGCTCGTGCTCACCGTCGACCCCGCCCGCCGGCTCGCCGACGCGCTCGGTGTCGGCGCGCTCGGCAACACTGCCACACGGGTCGCCCCCGAGGCGTTCGCGACCGCGGGGGTGACGCCGCGCGGCGAGTTGTGGGCAGCGATGCTCGACACCAAGGCCGGCTGGGACGAGCTGATCCGCCGGCACGCGCCCGACGCGCGCACCCGCGAGGCGGTGCTGGCCAACCCGCTGTACCGCAACATCACCACCCGATTCGTCCACAGCCACGACTACCTCGCGATGGAACGGCTCCACGAGTTGCACGCGTCCGGCGAGTTCGACCTGATCGTGGTCGACACGCCGCCGTCGCGCAACGCGCTCGACGTGCTCGACGCACCCGGCCGGATGAAGGAGTTCTTCGGGTCGAAGCTGCTGCGCTGGCTCACCGTGCCGTACCGCTCGCGGCTGTTCACGATGGCGTCCAAACCGTTCTACCAGGTGGCCGACAAGGTGCTCGGCTCGCGGTTCCTGGAAGACATCGCCGAGTTCTTCATGCTGTTCCAGGCGATGGAGCAGGGCTTCGTCGCCCACGCCCGCGAGGTCGAACAGCTGCTGGCCGACCCGCGCACGACGTTCGTGGTGGTGTCGACGCTGGAGGCCGCGCCCACCCACGAGGCAGCGTTCCTGGCCCGCGAGCTGGCGCGCCGCGAGCTGCACCTCGGAGCGATCGTGGCCAACCGGGCGCTGCCCGCCGCGTTCACCGCCAAGGCGGCAGCGACCAGCGCACGCAAGCTCGAACGGGCGGCTGCCGGGCCGCTGGCCGACGACGTCCGTGCCGCGCTCGGCACATCGGTCGACGCGGCGATCGACCGCGACGTCGTCGCCGGCGTGCTGACCGAGGTGGCCACGCGGTTCCACGACATCGCCGTCGTCGCCACCCGCGAAGCCGACCGCCGCGCCGAGCTGGCCGGACTGTCGCCGCTGCTGGTGAGCTGCCCGATGCTCGACGGCGACGTCAACGACCTGGCCGACCTCTACCGCCTGATCAAGGCGTTCACGTGACGAGCCGGCGGAGGAAGCCGAGATGAGCAACATTGCCGTGCGGGTCACCCCCGACGCACTTCGTCAGGTGCGGCACGGGTCTCCGTGGGTGTACGACGGGTCGATCACGTCGGCCAGCCGCGAGGGCACACCGGGCGAGCTGGCCGTGATCTTCGACAGCGACCGCAAGTTCGCCGCGCTCGGGTTGTGGGACCCCACCTCGCCGATCCGTGTGAAGGTGCTCCACCGCGGCAAGCCGGTGACGGTCGACGGCGCGTTCTGGCGGACCCGTCTGACGACCGCGCTCGATCGTCGCTCGGGGCTCGCCAGCGACGGGGACACGACCGCCTATCGACTGGTCCACGGCGAGAACGACGGATTGCCTGGCCTGGTCGCCGACCGCTACGACGCGACGATCGTCGTCAAGCTCTACACCGGTGCCTGGTTCCCACACCTCGACGCGGTGGTCGCCGAGCTGGTCGCGCTCACCGGCGCCACCCGGGTGGTCCTCCGCCTCGCCCGCTCCGTCGAAACCACCACCAGCGACGGCAGCGTGCTGGTCGGCCCGCCGGTCGACGGCCCGGTCGTGTTCCGCGAGCGTGGCATCGAGTTCGAGGCCGATGTCGTGGCGGGGCAGAAGACCGGTCACTTCCTCGACCAGCGCGACAACCGGTCGCTGGTGCGCGGCATGGCCGACGGGCGTGACGTGCTCGACGTGTTCGCCTCCACCGGTGGGTTCGCCCTGTCGGCGGCAGCCGGCGGGGCGCGCCGTGTCCACCTGGTCGACCTCGCCGCGCCGGCACTCGACACCGCCCGCAGCAACCTGGCACGCAACCGGCATCTCATCGGACGCACCGACGTCCGCTTCACCGTCGGCGATGCGTTCGAGGTGCTCGCCGCCCTGGCCGCGTCCGGCGAGCGGTTCGGGCTGGTGATCGTCGACCCGCCCTCGTTCGCCCAGAACCAGACCGCTGTCGACCGGGCGATCCGCGCCTACACGCGCCTGACCCACCTGGCGCTCGGCGTGCTCGAACCCGGTGGCACGCTGGTGCAGTGCTCGTGCTCCAGCCGGGTCACCGCCGACCAGTTCTTCGACGCCGTACACGCCGCCTCGCGCAGCGCCAAGCGCCCGCTGACCGAGTTGCGGCGCACCGGCCACGCCGTCGACCACCCGATCGGCTTCGAGCACGGCGCCTACCTGAAAGCGATCTACGCCACCGCCCGCTGAGCGGCCCTTTGGTCGTTTCGACAGGCTCAACCACCTGGTCAGCGCTTGTACCCGGTGGTTTCGACAGGCTCAACCACCTGGTCAGCGCTTGCGTCCGGTGGTTTCGACAGGCTTAACCACCTGGTCAGCGCTTGCGTCCGGTGGTTGAGCCTGTCGAAACCACTTCGCTGGCGCTACGGCGCTACGGCGCTTGGGCGACGATGGTGGCGGTGAGTGGGTCGATTGCCTGGAGGTGGCGGTCGGCGCCCAGCAACAGGTTGCCGTCGCGCCATCCGACCACCTCGGCGAACATCAGGCCACCGAGTTCGAGCGTGTTCGGTGCGGCGGCGATGCCGGTAGCCGGGTCGACCACCTGGAACCGCAGCGTGCCGCCCCCCACGTCGAACTGGACGACGACGACCCCGGCCGGGGTGACGTGCACGATCCACTCGGTCGCCGTGATCATCCCGTCGTCGCCGGGTTCACCATCGAGCGCCAGCTGCCACGCCGGCTGCATCGCCTGACCCTGCGGGTTGGTGGTGTCGATGCCGGCCAGCGACCAGCGTCGCGAGCCGCGCGACGACCGCTCGGCAGCCACGATCGTGTCGCCGACCAGGGCGACCGGCGTGAGCGTGCTGAGTTCGTTGCGTTCGACGACGACGAACGAGCCGTCGGCCCGCGACATCGACGCCACCCCGTCGTCGACCGCGAACACGATGCGCTCGGCGGTGACGACCGGGTTGGGCTGGAACGTCGCCGGCTTGATCGCCGCAGCGGCCTCGTGGTCGATCAACCAGGTCGGTGCGTCGGCCCCGGGCGCCCACAGCTGCGGGCAATCACCGAGCCACACGTAGCCGCTGGCACCGAGGTCGACGAGTTGGTCGTAGGCGCCCAGCGTCCTCGGGAAGTCGGTGTCGCAACGCGGGGCCTGGGTGTGCACCTCCTCCCCGGTGACGATGTCGAACACCGTGAGCACGGCCCGCTGGCGATCTTCGCGGTCGGCGGGCTGGTCGACCGCCACCGCCGGGTTGCCTCCGACGTCGAGCAATTGACGCGGGACGGCTCCGGGGAGCTGCTTGTTCCACACCTCGGCCCCAGTGGCGACGTCCCACACACGGAGACGGCCGTCCTGGGTGAGGATCGCCGCCCGGGTGCCGCCGAAGATCCGCAAACAGTCGGCACAGATGTTGGTCACCGAGTCGGACAGGCCCAGCTTGTACAGGTGCGTGCCGTCGGTACGGTCGAACGCGTACAGGCCGTCGTGGTGCGTCAGCAGCACCTGCCCAGGCGAGGCGACGATGCGCTCGTACGAGGCGATGCTGGCATCGGTGGGAAGCAGGTCGCGCAGCGCCGCGTCCCAGCGCACCTGCTCGGTGGCGCCCAGGTCGACGTAGATGAGATGGGTCTTGTCGGGGCCGCCCACGGCCAGGGCGACCTCGCTGGTGGAACCCTCGCCGGCGAACAGGGCGCTGTTGGCGAAGTTGTACATGTTGAACCCGCCGCGACCCCCTACCCCCGTCCCGGCGCTGACACCCCGATAGACGCCGTAGGCGCCGGCCCCGATGCTGCCGAGCACGCTCAACGTGACGATCGCGGCGATCACCTTGCCGGCCCGCGTGGCCACCTTGCCGGCCCGTGCCGCGTACGCTGTCAGGGCGGTCGCGTCGAGCGTCGTGGCCGCGAACACGTCGGCGACCGAGACGCTGACCTGTTGCGTGGGGGCCGTGTACTGGGTGTCTTCGAGCGTCGCCCCGCAGGTGGCGCACTTGAAGAATTGGGCGTGCTCGGTGGGGACGTCGAGCGCGTCACCGCAGCTCGGGCACGCGAGTCGTTGGAACCGGGCCATCGGGCCGCGAGTGTGGCCGATTCAGGCGGCGGGAACGAGGTATTTCCGGATCAGCGGCTCGTAGTGGGCGAGCGGAGCGCTGACGTAGTCGGGGTCGAACGCGGTCTGGTCGTATTTCGCGCAGAACTCCTCGGCGTACTCGAAGTACTCGTGGCCACGGAACTGTTCGCGGGCGTTGCGGTCGCCACCGATGTGATGCCAGAAGTAGTACCCCTGGAAGATGCCGTGCTGCTCGACCATCCAGTGGTTGGCCTCGGACACGAACGGCTTCAAGATGGTGGCCGCGATGCCGGGGTGGTTGTAGGGCGAGAGGGTGTCGCCGATGTCGTGCAGCAGCGCGCACAGCACGTACTCCTCGTCGCGGCCGTCGTTCTCGGCGCGGCTGGCGGTCTGCAGCGAGTGCTCCAGGCGCGAGACGGGGAACCCGCCCGTGTCGTGTTCGAGCAGGCGCAGCTGCGTGATCGCATTCTCGCCTGCTACCGACTGGGTGTGCGGAAGACAGGCGATGATGCGCGACCAATCCTCGGCAGTCGATTCCTCGAACGTGGTGAACGTGGCTTTGGAGGCGGCCGGGGTGGCCTGCACGGCGCCGGTGGGCGTGGCAGTCGATGTCGTGCTCATGAACTGATCGTACGTCGGGCCGTGGAAACGCGGCGTGCCGTAGCCCGATCGGCCAAACTCAGAGGGTGCCGAAGTTGACGGAGCTCGCCCGCGAACAGACCGCCCTCGACCGCGAGCAGGTGGCGCACCTCAACCGACTCGTATCGGAGTGGGGGATGCTGGCCGACCTGTCGTTCGCCGACCTGCTGCTGGTCGTGCCGAACCGTTCCGGGGCGTGGACCGTCGTCGCCCAGGTGCGCCCCGCCACCGCCCAGACGCTGTACCCCGACGACCTCGTCGGCCACCCCTGCCTGCCCGATCAGGTGCCGGCGTTCGTCGAGGCGCTGTCGTCGGGCAAGATCACCGAATCGGCGCCCACTCACGCCACCGACGGGGGCACCGACGACGCCGACCCGATCCGCCGTGTCGCGATTCCGGTGGTGCACCGGGGCTCTCCCGTGGCGGTGCTCAGCAAGGCCGCGGCCGCCCGCTGGGGCCGCCGTCACGGCCAACTCGAACACACCTACGACCGGATCTTCGAGCAGTTCGCGCGCATGATCGCGGCCGGGGCGTTCCCGTTCGCCGACCGCGTCGGCGACTCGTCGTCGGCCCCGCGCGTGGGCGACGGCGTGATGTGGCTGGGCAGCGCGGTCGAGGTGCGATACATGTCGCCCAACGCCAGTTCGGCGCTGCACCGGGTGGGTATCCAGGCGTCGGCGCTGGGAATGCGCCTGGCCGAACTGGGCTTCCACGACGGGGTGGTGCGCCAGGCGTTCGAGCTACGCGCCCCGGTGATCGAGGAGTTCGAGCAGGGCAACGTGACCCTGCTGTGCCGCTGCGTGCCGCTGCTCGACGGCGACCGGGTCGACGGGGCGATCCTGCTGATGCGCGACGTCACCGAACTGCGCAAGCGCGACCGGTTGCTGCTCAGCAAGGACGCCACCATCCGCGAGATCCACCACCGCGTGAAGAACAACCTGCAGACGATCTCGTCGCTCTTGCGCCTTCAGGCCCGGCGCCTGACGCACCCCGAGGCGATGGCCGCGGTGGGCGAGTCGGTGCGGCGGATCCGCACGATTGCCCTTGTGCACGAGGCATTGTCGCGCGAGGTGGGCGACGACGTCACGTTCGCCGAGATCGTCCGCCCGCTCGTGCGGCTGGCCGAGGAGGGGCTCCAGTCGCCCGACCGGCCGATTCGCTTCACCGTGCACGGCGACGGGGGTCGCATCCCGGCCTCGATTGCCACCCCGCTGTCGGTGGTGCTGACCGAGTTGCTTCAGAACGCCGTCGATCACGGGTTCCCGGAAGGCAGCGGGGGAGGGTCGGTGCGGGTGGAGTTGCGCAACTACGGCAACCGGCTCGACCTGGCGGTGCTCGACGACGGCCGCGGTGTCGACCCGGGGTTCCGGCTCGACGAGGCCACCGGGCTCGGGTTGTCGATCGTGCGCACGCTGGTGACCACCGAACTGAACGGCTCGATCACCATGCAACCGAACCCACCGCGAGGCACCCTCGTCGAACTCTCGGTCCCGCTCGTGGAAGACTGAGTCGCTCAGCCGGCGGCGACGCGGGCGGCTCGGCGGGCCGCCGCGCGCTGGCGGCGAATCGCCCGGCGCTCTTCTTCCGACAGGCCACCCCACACACCCGAGTCCTGGTTCGTCTCGAGCGCGTAGTCGAGGCACTCCTGGGTGACGGTGCACTGCGAACACACCGACTTGGCGTGGTCGATGGTGACCAGCGCCTGGCCGGTGGTACCGACCGGGAAGAACAGATCGGGGTCGGTGTCACGACAGAGGGCGTGGTCGCGCCATCCGTCCTGCTCATCCTGCTCGACCTGTTCGGCCTGGTGGGGGTTCGGCACAAGGATCGTCACCTGGGGGCTCCTTGGAGGGATCGCGAGTCAGCGGCGCCTGGGGCTGTTCACCTCTGGCCGCAGGCCGAAGACGACACTAGGCGGTGCCCCGAGCCTTGGCAAGAGAATCAGATACAAGCTCGGTCAGTATCTGTTTTCCAGATACCCCGCGGACGTTTGCCGATGACGTCGGCGAGCCTGCCAACATGCGTCTCGTGACGCTCGTGCTCGCCCACCGAGGTGCTTCGGCCCAAGCCCCCGAAAACACCCTTGCCGCGTTCGAACTGGCGGTCGCGCTCGGCGCCGAGGGGATCGAGCTCGACGTGCGCCGGTCGGGCGACGACCGGCTCGTCGTGCACCACGACGCGCACCTGCCCGACGGGCGCGCGATCCGCGCCACCGCGGCAGCCGAGCTGCCCGAGCACGTCCCCTCCCTCGACGCTGCGCTCGACGCCTGCGCCGGGGCGTTCGTCAACATCGAGATCAAGAACGACCCGAACGATCCCGACCACGACCCGTCCGACTGGGTCGCCTGGCGGGTCGCCGAACGGCTCGCCCGGCGCGGCGAGGATTCACGCTGGCTGATCTCGTCGTTCCGGTTGGCCACCGTCGACCGGGTGCGGCGGATCGCCCCGTCACTGCGTACCGCGTGGCTGACGTACGGCCTCGACGACGGCATCGTGGCCACCACCGTCGCTCACGGCCACGCGATCGTGCATCCGTGGGTCGGTCAACTGCCGTACGACGCACTGCGAGCGGCGCATGCAGCGGGCCTGGCGGTGAACACCTGGACCTGCGACGACCCCGACCGCATGCAGGAACTGATCGCCTGGGGCATCGACGGCATCTGCACCAACGTCCCCGACGTCGCGCTCGCCGTCAGGCGGGGAACACCAACTTGACCGCGTCGGGCACGTGGTCGAACTCGAGCCGCTCGACCGTGCCCAGGTAGTCGCCGTCGAGCTGGTACGGGATCGCCCCGGCACCGAGTTGGGTGGCCGACAGGTGGCGCACGTCGCGCCACTCGACCAGCGCGTCCGATGGCTTCACCCCGCCACCGCGCAATGCCGACCCGAGCCCGCGCAGCACCGGCCACAACTGGAGCGTGCGGAACGTGATCGCCACCAGTGGCTGGTCGAGCGTGGCCGCCGCCGACAGGTCGAGCGGCCGGTTGCCCAAGTACGTGTAGGGGTTCGTGTTGAGCACGACCGTGAAGAACCCGTCGTCGATCGTGCGGCCCTGGTCGTCGCTCAGGGCGAAGTGGGGTTGGTCGCGGGCGTACCCGCGGGCCCACGTCGTCGCCGCGGCCCACATGAACAACGGGTGGCCGAGCCAACGCTTGAGCGAGGCGTGTTGCTCGACAGCCCGCACCGTCGCCGCGTCGTAGCCGATACCGGTGTGGAAGCAGAAGAACCGGCCGTTGACCCGGCCCAGGCCGATTGGCCGCAGGTCGGCCGCGTCCAGCCCCCCGGCCAGCCGGTCGGCCGCCGCGATCGGGTCGTTGGGCATGCCGAGCGTGCGCGCGAACACGTTCGTCGAGCCCCCCGGTAACACGCCGAGCGCGGTATCGGTACCGGCGATGCCCGTCGCCACCTCGTTGAGCGTGCCGTCGCCGCCGAACCCGATCACCACGTCGATGCCGCGGCGGGCCGCGTCGTGGGCGAACCGGGTGGCGTGCCCACGGCGGTTCGTCTCGACCACCTCCACCTGGTGCCCCTGGGCCAGCCGCCGGTGCACCACCACCGTGTTGCGCGCGGTCACCGACGACGCGAACGAGTTGACCACGAGCAAGACGCGCACAGCAGCACCGTAATGGGCGTGGTCTCGATACAGCGCCTGGCGGCGCCACTCGACCACCGGTGCTGGAGCGCGGGATTGCGGCGCGCAAGTGACCCGCCGGTAACGTCTCGGGCCATGAAGGTGACCGTGTGCGTGAAGCAGATCCCCGACCCCGCGCTGCCGGGCGAGCTCGACCCGGCGACCAAGACGCTCAAGCGTGACGGCAAGCTGATTCTCGACGAGTCCGACAGCTACGGCGTCGAGATGGCGTTGCAGCTGGTCGACAAGGCCGGCGGCGGCGAGGTCAGCCTGGTGTCGATGGCCCCCAACGGCGAGACGTCGGGCCTGCGCACGGCGCTGGCGATGGGCGCTGCCCAGGCCGTGCTGGTTTCCGACCCGGCGCTGGCCGGTTCCGATGCGTTGACCACGGCCAAGGTGCTCGCAGCCGCCGCCCAGCGGCTCGGCGAGGCCGACCTGATCATCGCCGGCACCGAGTCGTCCGACGGCTACACCGGCACGGTGCCCGAGCAGCTCGCCGAGGTGCTCGGCCTGCCGTCGGTGACGTTTGCCAAGTCGGTCGAGGTCGACGGCTCCACGCTCAAGGTCAACCGCCAGACCGAAGCCGGCTACGACGAGGTCACCTGCCCGCTGCCGGCGGTCGTGTCGGTCACGGCTGGCGTGGTCGAGCCCCGGTACCCGAGCTTCAAGGGCATCATGGACGCCAAGAAGAAGCCGGTCGACGCGGTCACCGCCTCCGACCTGGGCGTCACGCCGGTCGGCTGGGACGGTGCCGGCCAGGACATCGTCGACGTCGCCCAGGCACCCGCCCGGGCCGCCGGCGAGAAGGTCGTCGACGACGGCGAAGCACACCTCAAGATCGTGGCCTTCCTCGAGGGCCTCAAGGTCATCTGAGCCACCCGCCCCCGGACGATTCGAAGAGAGAGACGAGAACCATGGGTATCGACAACATCTGGGTGTTCGCTCAGGCCGCCGACGGCGCGCCCACCTCGGGCACACTCGAACTGCTCACCAAGGCCCGCGCGCTGGCCGCTCAGGGTGGAGGGTCCGTGTCGGCGTTCGTCGCCGGCGACGCCTCGGCCATCGCCGGCGCGCTCGGCGAATACGGCGCGGCCACCGTGTACGCCACCGGCGACCTCGACGGGGCGCTCCCCGGCGCGGCGGTGGCCGGGGCCATCAAGGCCGCGATCGACGGCGGCGCGGCGGTCGACCTGATCCTGTTCCCGCAGGACTACGTGGGCCGCGACGTGATGGCACGCCTGTCGGTCAAGCTCGACCGCACCGTGCTGACCAACAACGTCGACATCGTCGTCGACGGCGACACGGTCAAGGTCACCACCCCAGTGTTCGGCGGCAACACGCTGGTCACCACCACGTTCACCGGCGGCGCGCCGTACCTGGCCGCGTTCCGCCCGAAGTCGTTCGCCGCCGAGGCCGGTGGCGCCGCGGCCGGTGAGGTCGTCGCCGCCCCCGTGCCCGATCTGGGCGCCTCGGGGGCTGCCAAGGTGGTCGCCACCCACGTCGAAGAGTCGACCGGGCCCAAGCTCGACGAGGCCAACGTGGTCGTGTCGGGTGGGCGTGGGCTGGGCGAGGCCGACAAGTTCGCGTTGGTCGACGACCTCGCCAAGCTGCTCAAGGGTGCCGCCGGGGCGAGCCGGGCGATCGTCGATGCCGGTTGGGTGCCGTACTCGATGCAGGTCGGCCAGACCGGCAAGGTCGTCAAGCCCAACGTGTACATCGCGGCCGGCATCTCCGGCGCCACCCAGCACATGGTGGGCATGAAGGGCTCGAAGCACATCATCGCCATCAACAAGGACGAGGAAGCCCCGATCTTCGGCGTCGCCGACCTCGGCATCGTCGGCGACGTGCACAAGGTCCTCCCCAAGCTCATCGAAGCTCTTTCGGCTCGGTAGCTCCGGCCAGATTCACCGATCGCTGCGTTCCGGCCGCCCTCGTTGACCGAAGTCAACGTTGGGCGGCCGCGCCTTGCGCTCGGCAAATCTGACTCGGAGCCTGTTTGAGAAATTGAACCTTCGGCTCTCGAGATTCCTGGGCGCTCCGGTGGTCGAGTGGCGCACTTGCGGCGGAGCCGCCACTGCGTTGTATCGAGACCCGGTGCGCGACCCTGAACCTGTGGTGGACGGGTAGCGGTTCGTTTGTAGCGTCGGGCGGCCTATGTCCGCACTCGTCGAGCTCGTCGCCCCGGCGCGGATGGGGGTGGGCTTCCGGCGGCTCTTGGCGTCGGGGTGGGCGAGCAACCTTGGCGACGGGCTGGCGCTCGCGGCCGGGCCGCTGCTGGTGGCCGACCTCACCCGCGACCCGCTGCTGATCTCGGCGGCCGTGCTGGTGCAGCGGTTGCCCTGGATGCTGTTCGGCCTGTACGCCGGCGTGCTCGCCGACAAGTACGACCGGCGTCGCCTCGTCGCCGGCGTCGACGCCATCCGGGCGGTCGTCATCGTCGCGCTGGCCGTCACGATCGTCACCGACGTCGTCAACATCTGGATCGCGCTGGCGGCGCTGTTCGCACTGGGCACGCTGGAAACGTTCGCCGACATCGCCACCGGCACGCTCCTGCCGATGGTGGTCGACGACGCCGACCTCGGGGTGGGCAACGCCCGCCTCCAGTTCGGGTTTCAGGGCATCAACCAGCTCGCCGGCCCACCCCTCGGCGCCGCCCTGTTCGGCCTGGGCATGGCGATTCCGTTCGTCGCTCAGGCGGTGCTGGTCGGTTTCGCCGCCCGCATGGTGGCCGGCATGGTGGTGCGGCGCGTGCCCGAACCGGAAGCCCACGAGTCGGCCAGGTCGGCGATCCGCGCCGGCGCCCGCTGGCTGTGGCACCACGGCCCGATGCGCACGCTGACGCTCACGATCTTCGCCTTCAACGTCACGTTCGGCGCGGCCTGGGCCGTGCTCGTGCTGTACGCGCTCGAGCGGCTCGAGCTCAACGAGATCGGGTTCGGGTTGTGGACGGCGAGCGCGGCCGTCGGGTCGCTGGTCGGCATCGTCCTCTACGGGGCCGTCGACCACCGGATCGGCCCCGCCAACATCATGCGGGCGGGGCTGGTGATCGAAGCCGTCACGCACCTGACCCTGGCCCTCACCCGTGCACCGGTGGCCGCGTTCGTGATCATGTTCGTGTTCGGCGTGCACACCGGCATGTGGGGCACCACGGTGCACACCGTCCGCCAACGTCAGGTGCCGCTCGCGCTCCAGGGCCGCGTCGGCAGTGTGTACATGTTGGCGATGCAGGGCGGGCTGGTGATCGGCACGCCGATCGGAGGGCTGCTCGCCGGCTGGCAGGGGCTCACCGCCCCCTACTGGTTCGCGTTCGCCGGATCGGTGCTGATCCTGTTCCTGATCTGGCGCCAACTCGCCGCCATCACCAGCCCCCGCGCTCCGGTGCCCGCCGGCACCCGAGGCGGTTGAGCCTGTCGAAACCACCTCGGCGATGAATCGCCTACTCGGCGTCGGTGGCGTTGATGGCCCAGGCGAGGGCTTCGTCGCGGTGCTCGACGGCGAGCTGGAGGCGCCAGCCGCCGGGCGGTTCGTAGGCGTCCCAGCGATACCACGTCAACTCGGCCAGTAGCTCCTCGATCGCGCCCGGAGCGGGTGGCCACTCGTCGTGCAGGTCGCCCAGCGCGCCGAGCACCCACCACGCCGAGAAGCGCCCACTGACCAACCCGCGCCGGCGCCCGCGAGCACCACCACTGGCCCCCGCCCACGCCATCCAGGCGATCGCCTCGCCGGCCGGAATCTCGGCCACCCGTGCCGAACGCAGACCCAGCGCGGCCAGCGCGTCGGCGACGGTTCCCTCCACGCACACCACCTCGGCGTGGCCGGTCGATTGGGTGGTCCACGCTTCGACGAGCTGGCGGACGGCGAGTTCGGTCGGCTCGTCGTCGACCAGCTCCACCGGCCCGAGGGGCAGCGCGATGTCGACGAGGCTGCCGGTGGCCGGTGGTTCGGGGTGCTCGGCTCCCTCGTCGGTGTAGGTCGACACGGGGTACGTCGGTTCCCACGGTTGTGGCCCGGCCGGAATGTCGAGCACCGGTGGGAGCGCCGCCAGCGCGCCGGCGTCGAGCGGTTCGCCGCGCAGGGCGCGTTCGTGGGCGACGTACAGGGCGACCGGTGTGGGCTCGAGGTGTGGTGCCAGTTCGGCCCACGTGTGATGCACCGCGGCGACCTCCGACAGCGGCCCGATCGTGAACCGGCCGGCCTCACCGTCGAGCACGACGGCCGCCCACTCGGGCGGGGCCCACAGGGCCAGGCGGTACTCGGCCAGGGTTGCCGCCGGCCACAGCTGGCGCCCGGTCTCACGGGTTGCCGCGATGCAGCGCCGGCGAACCCGGTCGAGCCCCTCCCAGTCGCGCCCCGCCGTACGTGCGTCGATCAACCGCACCAACCCGTCAAGATCGACCCCCGAGATCAACCCGTCCAGCGCCGCGTCAGTCACGCCGCCGCTCCCTCCACGTCACCAAGGTGGTTGAGCCTGTCGAAACCACCGGTTCCACGGACGACGGTGATTTCGACAGGCTCAATCACCTGGGTGGTCTCACGGATGACGGTGATTTCGACGGGCTCAATCGCCTCGGTGGTCATACGAGGGGCCAGGGGTAGCGGTGGCCGGTATCGCGGGGGAAGCGGCGTTCGGTCACCAGGCGGGCGGCGCGGGCCTGGATGGCGGCAACCTCGGACGTGTCGAGCAGGCCGGCGAGGTCGGCGGGTACCCGGGTGACGAGTGGAACCACCGGGTCGAGTAGCTCGTCGGGCACCGAGTCGCCGGCGAACTCCCAGATCACCGTGCGTAGCTTGTACTCGGCGGCGAAGCACAACCCGTTGTCGATCGCCCACACGTGGGCGTCGGGGCTGGCGATGTCGGGCTCGATCAGGCAGTGGCCCGACTTGCGGTCGGTGTTGTTGGCGAGCAGGTCGAGCACAGCGATCGCGCGCAGCTGGTCGTGCAGGTCGGGCCGCGCCTCGAAGATCGTGAAGTAGTGCTCGGCGTGGTCGGCCTCGACGAACCACTGCAGGCTGCCTTCGCCGAGCGGGCCGTCGCGCACCACCGTGGGCGGCACCACGCCGAACCCGAGGTGCTCACTGAGCAGGAACGCGGCCAGTTCTCGGCGGTGCAGGCCCGGCTCGAAGTCCCACAGCGGGCGCTCGCCGCGGGTGGGCTTGTAGATCGCCTGGTGGCGGGCGCCGTCGCAGGTCAGCGTGGTGAGGAACGTGGCGTTCGAACTCCACGGCATACGTCCCTCGATCTCGATCTCGGCGCAGTCGAGGAATGCCAGCCGCCCCGCGGTCGAACTCAGTTCATGCGGGGACATACGTGACCGTCGGGGTCGATCGGGAGCGCGCACCACTGGCAATCGGGCCGCCCGGCGGCGATCACCCGCTCGGCGTGCTCGCAGAACGCGAGCGCCTGCCCCCGCGTCACGTACAGGCGAATGTGCCCCTCGCCGGTGGCGCCCACCGCGGCCCGCATCGCCTCGATCGCGGCGGCCACGTCGGGGTCGTCGGCGTCTTCGACCTCGCGGTCGGCACCGATCTCTTCGAGCTGCACCACCAACCGATCAGAAGCGCGGTCGTAGCCCAGCCCGATCGGGCCCAGCACGAACGCCTCGTCGACCGGCTGGCGCAGCGTCAGCGCGGCGTCGATCGGCCGTTCGTCAGGCGGCGGCAGGTCGTTCAACACGCGCCGCAGGTACTGGCTGATCGCCGCGACCTGCTGCTTCTCGCACTTCACTTCCACCCGCCGGCCACCGCTTTGGGCTTGCAGGTAGAACGTGCGCGCACCGGGCTGGCCGACCGCCCCGGTGGTGAACACCTCGACCTCTTCGAACTCGTAGTACACGCTCACGGGCGGTTCCTCACGACGGCACCAACTCGGTGAGGGGGCCGCCGGTCGAGTTGACGGTCAACGCGATCGGGCCGTCGTGCGACCAGGCGATCGCGCTGATCGAGCAGGTCGAGATCACGATCCGCTGGAACAGGTCGAGGTGCGTGCCGAGCGCGTGCGCCATCGCCGCCTTGATCGGGTCGGCGTGGCTGACGCACACGATCGTCTGCCCCGGATGCCGCGCCCGCAGACGATCGAGCTCGGTCACGATGCGGACCTGCATCTCGGTGAAGCTTTCGCCGCCGGGGAACCGGAACGTCGACGGGGCGCGCTGCACCGTGCGCCACTCGGGCAATTTGAACAACGCCTTCAGCTCGGCGCCGGTCCACTCGCCGAAGTCGGCCTCGAGCAGGCCCTTGGCGGCGTGCAGCCGGAGCCCGACAGCGCGGGCGATCGGTGCCGCGGTCTCTTTCGCCCGTTCCAGCGGCGAGTGGTACACCGCCGCGACATCGGGCAGTTCGGCGATACGGGCAGCCGCTCGCTCCGCCTGCTCGCGGCCGGTGTCGGCGAGGTGCAGGCCGGGGGCGCGCCCAGGCAGCAGCTTGCCCGTGGTGGGCGTCTGCCCGTGGCGCACCAACAGGATCGTGGTCGGCTTGGGCGGGGGAGTCTTGGCGCGGGAGCTACGAGCCATCGATCAGCCAACCTACTGGCGCGCGGCCACGGTCACAGCTTGGAGATGACGACCGACACCAAGGCGATGACCGCCGCGTTCATCGTGGCCGTGAGGCCCATGATCGACAGCGACCAGATGCGAATCTCGCGCCCGAGATCGGCGCGCAACATGTTGGCCTTGCTGTCGAAGCGTTCGTCGATCGACCGATCGAGCCGGTCGATGTCACCCCGCAGCCTTGACTCGAGGGTGCCCGTGTCGGTGCGGAGGCGGTCGATGTCGGAACGCAGGCTGTCGTCGCTGGCGATCATGTCGGTGCGGAGGCGGTCGATGTCGGAGCGCACGGCGATGATGTCGCTCTGGCGGGCGACGTCGGCCCAGCCCACCGGTGGTAGATGCTCCATCAACGTCGTTGCCACCTCCCTGCCGTGGACGTGTTCGAGGCTGTCGTACAGGTCCTTGCGGGCCTGCTCGGTGACGGTCATGGTACTGCTCCCTCGTGGAGTGCTGGTGACGGGGGAGGCGGTGGCCTCGATCTGGCCCGGGGGCCACACCGTCGAGGCTAGCGAGGGGGTGTCACACCGTAGGGTGGCGGGATGCGGCGGAACCTGGCGCTCGCTGAATTGCAGGCCGAGGTGGCCGCGTGTCGGGCGTGCCCGCGGTTGGTCGCCTGGCGCGAGCAGGTCGCCCGCGAGAAGCGGGCGAGCTACCGCGACGACGAGTACTGGGGCCGGGCGGTGCCCGCATTCGGCGACCCGTCGGCCCGGATCGTGGTGCTCGGCCTGGCCCCCGCAGCGCATGGCGCCAACCGCACGGGACGTATGTTCACCGGTGACCGCAGCGGCGACTGGCTGTTCCGGGCGATGTACCGGGCCGGGCTCGCCAACCAGCCCACGTCGGTGACGGCCGACGACGGGCTGACGCTGATCGGCGCCTGGGTGACGGCTTCGGTGCACTGCGCCCCGCCCGACAACAAGCCGCTGCCCAGCGAGCGCGACGCGTGCGCCCCGTTCCTCACCCGCGAGATGGCGTTGCTCGACCCGGCCGTCGTGGTGTGCCTGGGCGGGTTCGCGCTCGACGCCGCGGTGCGCCACTTCGGCGTGCGGCCGAAGCCGAAGTTCGGGCATCTCGCCGAGCACGTCGTGCCGGGCGGGCCGACCCTGCTGTGCTCGTTCCACCCGAGCCAGCAGAACACGTTCACCGGTCGCCTCACCGAACCGATGCTCGACGCCGTGTTCGTCCGGGCCCGGGAGCTGGCGGGCGCCGATAGCCTCGGACCACTGTGAGTCGTCGCTCGTCCCGCGTCACCCTGGTGGCCCTTGTCGCCCTCGCTGCCACCGGCCTCACCGCGTGCGGTGCCTCGGCGCCCCCTGCCAAGGAACTCGCCGTCGAGGTGGTCGACTCGCTGCTCGCCGACGGGCTGATCGACGCGGACGAGGCCGACTGCATGCGCAGCAAGGTCGCCGAATACACCGGTGATGCGCTCGACAACATCGCCGAGCGGGCCAACAACAACGACGCGAACGCGCTCGAAGCGCTGGAGCAGTTCGAGGCCGATCTGGCCGACTGCCGGGCGGCGGGCTAGCTCGGCGAGCCGGCCCGCCGCGGCGGGCCGGTCAGAAGCCGTTCTTGTGGAGGCGCTCGGGTGCGATCTTCACGATCACCCGGGCGGTCTTGTCGGCCGCGTAGTCGGTGCCGACGTAGCGCTGCGACAGGGCGTCGATGTGGGCTGCGGCTGCATCGCCGCGGACCGTCTCGGTGACCTTGCCGCGGACTTCGACGTAGCGATACGGGTTGGCCTGGTCGATCACCGTCACCGTGACGCGGGCATCGCGCTCGACGTCTTTGAACTTGGCCCGGCCGAGGTCGGTGTTGAAGATCACGTGCTCGTCATCGGCGTCGATCCACATCACATGGGTGCGCGGCTGGCCGTCGGCCGCCAGCGTGGAGAGCGCGGCGAAGTTCTTGGCGGTCGCCAGGGCGTGCAGGTCTGAGTCGATGGTCACGTGGCCAGTCAACCAGCGGCCGGGGCGGAAGATTCCCCGTTGCTGTTGTCTGCGGTTTCGACGGTGGGAGCGACCGGCTCATCCACCTTGGGTGGGGCGGGGGCCTTCTTCTTGGGGGGTGGGACGCCGATCGCGGGGGCGGGGTCGGCGTCTTGGGGCCAGCGGCGGCGTGACACGATCGACAGCAGGCGCAGCAGGCGCATTGCTTCGGGGTCTTCCTGGGCGGGTTTGGTGACGATCGTGCCGTCGGCGATCATCCGCTCGATCACGGCCTCGCCCAGTTCGGTGCGCACGATTGTGAGCGTCCAGTCGTTGTCGACACCGATCCCGCCGGTCGACACGTCGGCGTGCTCGGCGGCGAAGTCGGGGCAGTGCTTGCAGCCTTGGCGGGTCCAGGCGTGGCACTCCTTGAGGTCGATCTCGTGGTACGAGCCGTCGTTCATCCAGATCTGGAAGACGCCCTTGATGTTCATCTTCACCATGTCCTGCTTCTTGAGGCCGTACTTGGCCTCGAACAGTTCGGTGAAGATCGCGTCGTCGAACGTCTTCGAACACAGCAGCCCGATGTTGAACAGGAACGGCTTGGACACCTTGCCGGCCTTGCGGTCCCACATCGTCGGTGGCGACGACGTTTGACACCCCATGCCCACCAGCGCCAGCCGCTCGAATCCGCGCTCGCGGGCCTCGGGCAGCGCCAACGGGTTGGCGCAATACGTGTAGCGGCTCCCGGCAGTGGCGAGGATCTCCTCGCGGCTCTCGACCACCACCGGCTTGGCCTTCCACCGGTCGTCGTCTTCCACACCCGACACCAGCGCGGCGTCGATGTAGTCGTGCTCGCGCAACCAGATCAACATCGCCGACACCAGCCCGCCGTCCTGGCCGTTGCGGTGCACGAACTCGTCGCTGGCCCGGGTGAGGTACAGCTGGCGCCACACCCCGGCCATCTCGTCGGGCTCGCGGATGCGCCCGAACAAGTGCAGATCGGCGGCGTTCTCCCACGCCCCGAACCGCGGGCACGCCCGCGTGCACGTCGTGCAGCCACCCCCGGAACCGAACCCGTGCACGCAATCGGCAGGGCCGAGTTCGTCTTCGAGGTGGAAGGGCACGTACTTGCCCTCTTCGTGCTCGTACCCGATCACGTCGTGCGGGCACGTCACCACACACGCCGAACACCCGGTACACAGCCCGGTGTCGATCACCTCGGCCTTGAGTTCTTTCCACTGCGCAGTCCAACGCCCAGCAGACGACGGTGCAGGGGGCGCCGCGGTATCGGTCATACGGCCCGAACGTAGCTGCACCCGCGATCGAGCACCGCATGCGAACCACCGTCGTCGGCGAGCACTCGCCTGCGCGGGGCCCGCGTTACCCGTCAGATGGCGTCGGGGCCTTCTTCGCCGGTGCGGATGCGGACGATTCGATCGATGCTGGTGATCCAGATCTTGCCGTCGCCGATCTTGCCGGTCTGGGCGGTCGTGGCGATCGCGGTGACCACGTCGTCGACGGCAGCGTCGTCGACGACGACCTCGACGAGCACCTTGGGCACGAAGTCGATCTGATACTCGGCGCCGCGATACACCTCGGTGTGGCCGCCCTGGCGGCCGAACCCGCGCACCTCGGCGGTGGTGAGACCGGCGACGTTGATTGCCTTCAGCGCGTCCTTCACTGCTTCCAGCTTGAACGGCTTGACGACTGCAGTGACGAGTTTCATGGCGGCTCCTGACGGTCGGCTCCCGTCGGCGACACTACTGAGGAACGCCGAGGTGCGCTGCCGACGGAACTACCGACGGGAACTGCCGGGGATGAACCCGGACCGCACTGCTGCGGCCCGGGTTCGGCCCCTACCCCGCAACAGCGAGGGCGCCGAGGTGGCGGGTGCCGGCGCGGTCAGACCGCGTCGGCACCTTCCTCGCCGGTGCGGATGCGAATGACCCGTTCGACGTCGCGGACCCAGATCTTGCCGTCACCGATCTTGCCGGTTGCCGCCGCCCCGGTGATCGCGCTGACGACCGCGTCGACGATCGTGTCGTCGACGACGACCTCGACGAGCACCTTGGGGACGAAGTCGATCTGGTACTCGGCGCCGCGATAGGTCTCGGTGTGGCCTCCCTGGCGCCCGAACCCGCGCACCTCACCCACGGTCATCCCGTTCACGCCGGCGGCGCGCAAGGCGTCCCGGACCTCGTCGAGTTTGAACGGTTTCACCACTGCGGTGACGAGCTTCATTCGTGACTCCCTTCAGTCATGTGATGGTTCAGGCGACCAGCATCCAGCCCCGGCGGCGCACGGTGCGCACACGCTCGGGACCGACGCGGCGACGGATGCCGACGATCAGTGAATCGCAGCGGCGCGTGCTGAGGTCGGCGATGCCGGCCCGCCGCGCGAGTTCACCGCGGCTCAACACCCGGCCGGCGTTGTCGGCCAAGACTTCGTACACGGCCCGCTCCTGCGGCGTCAGATGCTCGAGGGGGTGAGGATCGTGCGCACCGCCGGCAGGTCCGCCAAGGGGAGCGGCCGATGTGAGGGGGTACGCAGGAGCGGGCCGTGTCACGGGTGCCAATCTGCACGCCTGGGATGACGACACTGTTCGCACCGCGTGAACGCCGTGTGAACCAGATCGCGACCCCGACTTGACCCGCGGGTCAAGTCGGGTGGCAGAATGGAGGAATGGACCTGCTGTACCCCGCCGAGGCCGAGGAATTCCGTGTCGAGATCCGTGCGTGGCTGGAGCAGAACCTGCCCACTGGGTGGTTCCAGCCCGGCTTCGAACTGAGCGACGAGGCGCGGGTCAAGTTCAACGCGGAGTGGCCCGACAAGCTGTTCGAGGGTGGGTGGATCTGTGCCACGTGGCCCACCGAGTACGGCGGCAAGGGCCTCACCACCATGCAGGGCGTGGTGCTGGCCGAGGAGTTCGCCCGCGCCAAGGCGCCGATGCGCGGCGACTTCTTCGGCGACACGCTGGTGGGCCCGACGCTGCTCAAGTGGGGCACCGAGGAGCAGAAGAAGGAGTTCCTGCCCGGCATCTTGAAGGGCCAGACCCGCTGGTGCCAGGGGTTCTCCGAGCCGAACTCGGGGTCCGACCTGGCCAGCTTGAAGACCTCGGCCGTGCTCGACGGCGACGAGTGGGTCATCAACGGCCAGAAGGTGTGGACCACCCAGGGCCACCACGCCGACTACTGCTTCCTGCTCACCCGCACCGACCCCGACGCGCCCAAGCACGCCGGCATCTCGTACATCCTCGTGCCGATGCGCCAGCCGGGTGTGGAGGTACGCGGCATCGTCCAGCCCGACGGCACGGCCGAGTTCTGCGAGGTGTTCTTCACCAACGCCAAGGCCCCGAAGGACAACGTCGTCGGCGGCGTCAACAACGGCTGGAAGGTCACCAACACCACGCTCGCCTTCGAGCGCGGCCAGTCGGCCACCACCGGGTGGCGGCGCTTCCACGAGGAGTACAAGCAACTCGTGCACAAGGCCACCGAGAACGGCACGATCGACGATGCCGACATCCGCCAGCGGCTGATGCAGTACTACACGAAGATCCAGATCCTGAAGATCAACGGCCTGCGTTCGCTGACGTCCACGCTCAAGTCGGCCGAGGGCAAGCAGGGCGACTTCACGTCGGCCATCCTCGGGGCGACCAACAAGATGTTCTGGTCCGAGATGCACCAGCGGGCGATGGAACTGGCGGTCGACATCTGGGGTGCCGAGGGAATGTTGATCGACGCCGGGCCCGAGTCGGGCTCGTGGCCGGGGGCGCTGCGCGACAAGCGCCGCGACGGCTATCCGGTGAGCGCGATGATGTCGTCGTTCTTCTTCAGCCGCTCCGAGACGATCTGGGGTGGCACCAGCCAGATCCAGCGCAACATCGTCGGCGAACGCGTGCTCGGCCTCCCCAAAGAACCCAAGCCCGGATCCACCGATCTGACGACTCGTTCCTCGCCGTCATCCCGGTGAATCCGGGCTCCGTAACACTTTGCGTTCAAGCGCCACGCAGGCTGGGCTTCACGAATGGTGCAGGAGGCTCAACGCCGACACAAACGCCGTGTGCTGGAGGCAGCATCGACAACGTCACCCGCGATCGGCCGGGCGGCGGTTACAAGTTCACTCGGCGGGGGAGTTGGCGGGGACGCGCCAGCGGCGGCTGACCAGCCAGGCGAGTGCCAGCACGATCGCCGCGATCACGACGTACTGCACCTTTTCGAGTACCGGTTCGACGTCGTGCCAGTTGTTGCGCAGCTTGTAGCCGGCGAAGATCAGGGCGAAGTTCCACACGGCCGAGCCGATCGTGGTGTACAGCGTGAACACCCCGAAGTGCATCCGGCGCAGCCCGGCGGGAATCGAGATCAGCGAGCGCACCAGCGGGATGCAGCGGCACACCAGCACCGACAGCGAAGCGTGCCGGTCGAACCAGCGTTCCGACTTGGCGATGTCGTCGGGGGTCAGGCGGAACCACTTGCCGAATCGCTCGACGAAGCGGTGCGTGCGCTCGGGGCCGATCGCGGCGGCGACGCCGTAGAGGATCCACGCCCCGACCACCGAGCCGATCGTGGCGGCCACGATCATGCCCCACAGCGTCGAGTGCCCGTCGCTGGCATGGAACCCGGCGAACGGCAGCACGATCTCGGACGGGATCGGCGGGAACAGGTTCTCGAGGGCGACCAAGAGGGCCACCCCGACGTAACCGATCTTCTCGATCACGTCGACGACCCAGTCGGCAAGGCTGTTGAGCACCCCGCGAGGCTACAAACGGTCAGGCGCGTTGGAGGCGGAAGTCGCCCGACACCGACTTGACGCGGATCGCGACCCGGCCGGTGGGGGCCGCGGTCGAGCCGCCGGATCGCCGGTCGGGAAGGATCACGTCGCCCGACAGGGTCTTCACGTCGAGGTCGACCGAGCGGCCGCTGGGGATGCCGACCGAGATGTCGCCCGACACCGTGTTGACGACGAACGCGGCGCCCTCGAAGCGGGCGATGCGCACGTCGCCCGAGGCGGTGGAGATGCGCGCGTCGCCGGTGACGGTCTCGACGCGCACGTCGCCCGAGGCGGTCGACGATTCGAGTTCGCCGCCAACCGCGGCGGCCGACAGGTCGCCCGAGGCACTCTTCAGGCTGACGTCGCCGGCGACGCGGTCGACCGTGATGTCGCCCGACGCGGTCTTGACCGCCAGTGAAGCGGCCACGCCCACGCGCACGTCGCCCGAGGCGGTGCTGATCGAGGTGCGTCCGGTGGCGACCAGCACGGTGACGTCGCCCGACGCGGTGGTGATCGCGGCCCCGGCCCCGTCGGGGACGGTGACCCGCACACGGGCCGAGCCATTGCGCCGGCGCCAGCCGCTCGGTTCGTCGCGGACGATGATCGAGTCGCCGTTCTGTGTGACCAACCAGTCGTCGGGATGCTTGGTGTCGACCTGCACGGTGACGCGACCGGCCGGCCCGCGGTCGAGCGTGACGGCGGCGGCCTTGACGTCGATGTCCAACTGGATGTCGTGGTCGGGCGTACCGACCGCAAACTCACGCGTGATCACAGGTCGAACGTCTCCCGCACGTGACGAGTGTGCCCCACCCGGGTGGTTCGCGAACGCAGCGCGTCGACCACCCAGCCGTTGATCGACTCACCCGACCCGGCGGCGGCGTCCTCGATGATCTGCTTGAGGTTGGTGGGCAGCCGCAGGGTGAGGCGCGCTTCGAGTTCTTCGTCGGTGGGGGCGCGGGCTGCATCGACGTTGCCGACGGCCAGTTCGGGCTCGCCATCGACCAACCGCACGTCGACGCGGCGGTCGCCGAGCTGGGCCGAGACCTCGGCCGCGGCCTGCTCAACTGCGGTGAGTAGGCCCTGCCGGACGGCGGGGGTGAACGCCGTGAGGAACAGTGCTGCCGACTCGGCGACGGTGGGGTCGGCGAGTTGCAGCTGGGCCTGGATCGCGGCGTCGATCTCGGTGAGGATCGGGTCGAGTTGCATCGAAGCTCCTACTTGCACAGCTTCCAGATCGACGGGTTGCGGCGTTCGATCAGATGCTGGCGCTCGAGCTCGTGCAAGCGGATGAGCTCGGGTGACAGTGCGCAGAACGGGTGGGTGATGGGGTACAGCATCGCAGGCTCCTGAGGGTGAGGTTGTCGTCGTCGTGACATCACCGTGATGTCACGACGACACCATACGCATGACATCACGATGATGTCAACCTGACATCAGAAGATTTTCCGGTCGACGTTCCGGGTGACTCGGTCAGTCGGTGATCGGATGTGCGGCGACGAACAGCACGAACTGGCCCCCGGCGCCGTCGGCCGGGTCGTCGAGGGCCGCGAACTCGTCGATCACCTCGCGCAGGCGGCCGACCAGCTGCTCGCGCTGGTCGGCGCTCAGGTTCAGGCCCTGGAGGGCGAGCATCGAGTCGCGCTCGTTCGAGCGGCCGTGGAACGCCCCCGTCTCGACCTCGCGCTGGAGCTGGAGCTTGGCGAAGTCGTACATCGCCCCCATCGCCTGCGACAGCTCGCGAGGGTCGTAGCGGTCGTTGCTGGTCTCGGACAGCCGGAGCGAGCGGGCGGTGACCTGATAGCGCCGCTCGGTGACCGCGCCGACCCGTCGGGTGGCGACCACCCGGATCACCCCGACCTGCTCGAGCCGGTTGAGGTGGTGGTACAGCCGGGTGACCGGCACGTCCATCGACTCGGCCAACTCGGCCGCCGAGTGGGGTTGCTTGAGTCGCCGGAAGATCGCCCCCCGGAGTGGGTGGGTGAGGTCGCCGAGGATGTCGAGGTCGGCCAGTTCGATCTCGTCGGCAGGTTCGCCGGCGTCGGTAGGTACCCAATCGGCCATGCGGGCACGCTATCGCTCAACCTGTATGAATATTTATTCAACTCACTTGAATCATATGGTTCAACATGTTTGAATGACGGCCGTGAGTGTCACTGAAGCACCCTCTCGTCCCGCCGCCCCCCGCAGCCCGCTCGGTCGCCGGTTCCTCACGGTGTGGGTCGGCCAGACCGTGTCGGTCGTCGGCTCGACCGTCAGCGCGGTCGGGGCCGCGGTCTACGCCTACGCCGAGACCGGCAGCGCCGTGTGGCTCGGGTTGCTCGCCGGGCTGGCCGCGCTACCGACCGTGCTGGCGGCCCCACTGATGACCGTCGTCGACCGCCTGCCGCGGCGCACGATGATGCTGGCCGGCGACTGCTTCGCGGCAATCGGCCCGACGCTGGCGTTGGTGCTCGCCGTGAGCGGCCGGCTGGAGATCTGGCATCTCGGCCTGGCCGCCTTCGTCAGCGAGTTGGGCACCGCGTTCCAGAGCCCGGCCGCCCAGGCGGCGGTGCCGTTGCTGGTGCCCGCCGAAGCGCTCGGCCGCGCCAACAGCCTCGCCCAACTCGGCCCCGCCGTCGGCATCGTCGTCGGGCCGCTCGTCGCCGCCCCGCTGGTGGCCTGGTGGGGCATCACGGCCGTGCTCCTGGTCGACCTCGGGTCGTTCGCCGTCGCCATGCTGACGCTCGCCGCGGTGCGCTTCGCCGACGCCCCACGCGCGGCCGACGCCCCCGCTACCGACGGCGGGTGGGCGCCGGTGTTCGCCTGGTTGCGCGGCCCGGGCCGCCCGTTCCGCACGCTGATCGCCACGGGCGCCGCGGTGAACGGTGCGTTGGCCCTGTTCAACGTCGCCGTGCTCGCCCTGGCCACCGAGATCGGCGGCGCCGGCCGGGCCGGCGTGCCGGTTGCTGCGATCGGCGCGGCGATGGTGCTCGGCTCGATCGTGTCGGGTGTGCGCGGCGTCGGGCCTGATCGGATTCGCACGTTCGTGATCGGTCTGCTCGGGGTGGGCGCCGGCTGCCTGGTGGTCGCCGCCCGCCCCAACCTGGCCTTCGTCGCCGCCGGAGGTGCCCTGGCCGTGTGCCTGGTGCCGGCTGTCAACGCGGCTTCGGCCACCCTGTTCCACGAGCGTGTCCCCGCCGACATGCAAGGGCGCCTGTTCGGCCTGCGCAGCGCGATCGGTGGTGGCCTGTACCCGGTGGCCTCGGCGTCGGCCGGCGTGTTGATCGCCCACGTCGGCGCGCCGCTGATGGACGGGCCGCTCGACGGTTCGCTCGGTCGCCTGATCGGTAGCGGCCCCGAGCGGGGCGCGGCGCTGGTGGTGCTGGTGGCCGGAGCGCTGGTCACCGCGATCGGCGTCGGCCTCGCCCGCTCGCCGCTGCGGGCCACCTTCCGGGCCGGCTGAGTTGAGCCAGGGCGGCTGAGCTTGTCGAAACCACCGCGACGGCAGCGCCTCGGCGGGTACGGTCGGCACGATGAGTGAGGAGCCTGCGGTGTGCGCGCATCTGCGGGCGGCCGAGGTGGCAGTGCACGAAGCGGGCCTCCGCGAGACGTACCGCGGGCAGCCGTGGACCGATCGTTGTCGTACCTGGGTGTACTTCGACGGTGTCGTACCGATCACCGACCTGCTCGATCGGGGGCTCTACGACCCGGCGGTGGTGACCGTCCACGCCAACCTCGACCAGCGCAGTGGCACCGAGATGGGCCTGTACTGCAACGAACACCACGACGGCCTGATGGGCCTGCTCCCACCCGGCACCACCGGGGTTTGATCGCCAACGCCCGGCTGATGAGGTGAGTGCACAGGCGCAGGGCGCCAGGTGGCTGAGCCGGTCGAAACCACCGGTCGTCACGGGTCTCGGTGGTTTCGACCGGCTCAACCACCTGGGTGGCTAGAACAGGCTGGGTTGGTCGGGTGGGTGGCGCGCCTGGATGTCGAGGTGGAGCAGGCGGGCGATGTCGTCGAGCGGGGTGGCGCCGCGGCGGGCGAGGGCGGCGTTGCCGGCTTGGGCGCCGCGTCCGGTCCACACGGCGATCGGCGAGTAGCCCCGGTCGAGTGCTTCGGTGGCACCCGACCACGTGCCGCCGCGTCCGTCGTCGGCGGCGACCACCAGCGTGCGCTGCGACAGGGCATAGATGAGTTTGTTGCGGCCCATCGCGCCGCCCGCCCGGAACGGGGCACCGGGTGCGTACGGGCTGGCCAGGCACAGCTCGCCGGCGTGCACGCGGCGGCGCACGTCGGCCTGGCGTGCCACCCGCAAGATGCCTTCGGTGGGGATGCCCACGACGGCACCGCCCGCATCGAGCGCAGCGGTCATCGCCGCCTGGTCGACGCCGGCCGCCAACCCGCTCACCACCGGCCAGCCTGCGGCCGCCGCCAGCTCGGCCGCCTGGCGGGCCACCGCCAGCGCATCGTCGTCGGCCTGGCGCGAGCCGACCACCCCCAGCCCGGCCTGGTCGAGCGACCCGGACGGCCCGGCCACGAGCAGGAACGGCGGGCACGCGTTGCCGAGCCGTTCACGCAAACGACCTGGGAATGCTGTGTCGAACGCCGACATCAGCGCGACGCCGCCGTCGTGGAGTCGCTCGCGCTCGAAGCTGAACGCGGTCGCCGCGTCGAGCAATGCCCGCAATCGCTGGGCATCGTCGAGGCCGACCGCGGCAAGCTGGGCGATCCGCTCGGGCGGTTCGTGCAGCAGCAGCGATGGGTCGACCGTGGTGGTCAGCTGCCAGAACTCGCGGGCGGTCAGCGGCTTGGCGTCGAGCGGTACGAGCCGGTTGGTGAGCAGCAGCGCGGCGGTGGAACGGTCGTCGGAGAACTCCATCACTCGCGCCCGGCAACCGTAGCCAAGGCCACCGGGTAGACCGCCGCCGCGCCGGCCCGCCGGAGCACGCGCCCGACCTCGGTGAGCGTCCACCCCGAGTCGACCAGGTCGTCGATGAGCAGGCACGGCCCCTCCGGCAGCGCGCCGTCGACGGCGAACGCGCCGGCGATGTTCAGCTGCTGGTGCACGGCGTTGTTCTGCAGCCGCTGCTGCGGCCGCTCGTCGACCTTGTGCACGACCGGGTGGAACGCCAACCCGAGCGCGGCGGCCACGCGCTCGGCCAGGTCGGCGACCAGCGCCGGTGCTCGCAACGACGGCACGGCGGTGACCCATGTGGGGAACGGGTCGGGCGACCACTCGGCGACCAGCGCCGCCAGGGCGTCGACCAACTGCTGATCGAACCGCCCGTCGTGCTGCTTGCCCTCGCGGGTGAGGCGGCCCCAACCGGCGTCGCCCCACACCGCCAGCGTGCGCCCGTCGCTGAGCAACTCGCCAGCAGGGATCTTGCGCCGGGTACTCGCGTCGGCGTCGTACGCCATCTTGCGGGCGCTGAGCGTGATCGGGCGCCGTCGTAGGAAGGCCTCGGCCTCGGCCACCAGTGGCTCGGGCAGCGGTTCGGCCTGGCCACTCGCCCCGGTGCAGTTGTCGCACACACCGCACTCGTCGGCGGACGGGTCGTCGAGCAGGTTGGCGACGAACCGCATCCGGCAGCCGGTGGTGTGCAGGTAGGCGACCATCGACTCCTGCTCGGCACGCCGGGCGGCGGTGACCTCGCCCACCCGCGCGTGCGGATAGCTGAACGGCGCCAGCGTGCGCTGGTAGCTGGTGCCACCGACCCGTTCGAGCACGCCGTCGACGTCGAGCTGCTTGACGATCAGTTCGAGCACGCCGATCTTCACGTTGACGTCGAACTGGATGCGCACCAGCGACGCCGGCCCGTCGTACGAGTCGAACGCACGCACCACGTCGGCGACCAGCTCCTCGGCCGCGAACGCGCTGTCGATGAAGTAGTCCTGGATCTGCTCGTCCTCCAACCCCCGCAACAGCACGCCCCGGCTGTGGTCGAGTGCCCGGCCGGCGCGCCCCACCTGCTGGTAGTAGGCGACCGGCGAGCCCGGCGACTGGAAGTGCACGACAAAACCGAGGTCGGGCTTGTCGTACCCCATGCCCAGCGCGGTGGTGGCGACCAGCGCCTTGACCTGGTTGCCCTGGAGCATCTGCTCGGCACGCACCCGCTCGGCGTCGTCGGTGGCGCCGCTGTAGGCCAGCACGTCGAGGCCGCACGAGCTCAGCCAGGCAGCGACGTTGTCGACGTCGCGGATGGTGAGGCAGTACACGATGCCCGAGCCCTCGAACCGGGGGATCGCCTCGGCCAGCCAGGCGAGCCGCTCGGCCTGACGGTCGAGCCGCTGCACGCTGAGCGCCAGGCCGTCGCGCCGCAGCGGCCCGCGGAACGTGGTGAGCCCGGCGCCGAGCTGGTCGGCGACGTCGCCGACGACCCGGTCGTTGGCGGTGGCCGTGCAGCCCAGGATCGGCACCTTGGAGCCGGCGAGGCGGTCGACGATGCGCCCGATCCGGCGGTAGTCGGGGCGGAAGTCGTGGCCCCAGTCGGAGATGCAGTGCACCTCGTCGATCACGATCAGCCCCGGCCGGCGGCCCACCAGCGGCATGATGCGATCGGCGAACTCGGGGTTGGCCAGCCGCTCGGGCGAGATCAGCAGCAGGTCGACCTCGTCGGCAACGAGCCGGGCCTCGAGGTCGCGCACGGTCGTGTTCGACGCGCTGTTGATCGTCTCGCAACGCAACCCCAGCCGCTCGGCCGCCGCGATCTGATTGCGCATCAACGCCAGGAGTGGCGAGATCAACAACGTCGGCCCCAGGCCTTCGTTCCGCAGCAGGTGGGTGGTGAGGAAGTAGACCGCGCTTTTGCCCCAGCCGGTGCGCTGCACAACCAGCACGCGCGACCGATCGCGCACCAACGCCTCGATCGCCTCGCGCTGCCCGTCGCGGAACACCGCATCGGCGCGCCCCGTCAACGTGCGCAGCGCATCGAGCAGTACATCGGCCATGGAGAGATCATGCCCCGACGGTGTCATGGAGTTGTCGGTGGGCCACCGAGAGGTTCCGGCGCTCGGCAGGCGTGAACCGCGTGTGAACACACCCTCCGCCGCTCCGGCTACCTGGGGGAATGTCGTAATCTCCGGGCAGATGGACGAGCTGCTGACCGAGTCGGGTGCGCCACGCGAGGTCGCGGCGCTGCTGATGGGGCTGGTCGACCGGATCGGCGAACCCGAGCTGCGGGAACGCCAGCGCCGCGCCGAACTCGACATCGCCACGATGGGCATCACGTTCACCGTCTACTCCGAGGGCGAGAACATCGACCGGACGTGGCCGTTCGACATCATCCCGCGGGTGATCCCCGGCGACGAGTGGGACCAGATCTCGCTCGGCCTCCAGCAACGGCTGTGGGCGCTCAACCGGTTCATCGACGACATCTACAACGACCAGCAGATCATCGCCGACGGAGTCTTCCCGGCCGAACTGCTCGACGACTCGGCCAACTTCCGGCCGCAGTGCCGCGGGATGCACCCCAAGTTCGGGGTGTGGGCGCACATCTCCGGCTCCGACCTGGTGCGTGACGACGACGGCACGATGTACGTGCTCGAGGACAACCTGCGCGTGCCGTCGGGCGTCAGCTACGTGATCGAGAACCGCGGAGTGGCCAAGCGGGCGTTCGCCGAGCTGTTCCAGCGCCAGCGCATCCGCCCGGTCGACGGCTACACCGACGAGCTCAACCGGCTGCTGACGTCGCTGGCCCCCGACTCGGTCACCGGCCCGACGCTGGCCGTGCTGACGCCGGGCATCTACAACTCGGCCTACTTCGAGCACTCGTTCCTGGCCGAGCGGATGGGTGCCGACCTGGTCGAGGGTGCCGACCTGGTGGTCGCCGACGACGACCACGTGTACATGAAGACGATCGGCGGGCTGGAACGGGTCGATGTGATCTATCGCCGGATCGACGATCTGTTCCTCGACCCCGAGGCGTTCCTGCCCGACTCGATGCTCGGTGTACCGGGGCTGATGCGGGCGTGGAAGGCCGGCAACGTGGCGCTTGCCAACGCCCCCGGTGCGGGAGTCGCCGACGACAAGGTCGTCTATGCGTGGGTGCCCGACATGATCCGCTACTACCTCGGCGAGGAACCGCTGATCGCCAACGTGCCCACCTACCGCACGATGTACGCCGACGAGCGCAAGTTCGTGATCGACAACATCGGCGACCTGGTCGTCAAGCCGGCCAACGAGTCGGGCGGGTACGGCATCGTGATCGGCAACCGGGCGTCGTCGCAGGAACTGGCCGACACGGTGCGCCAGATCGAGGCCGACCCGCGCGGGTTCGTCGCCCAGCCGATCCTGTCGCTGTCGACGGTGCCCACCCTGGTCGACGTCGACGGCGCGCCCCGCGTCGAGCCACGCCACGTCGACCTGCGCCCGTTCATCCTCACCGGCTCCTACAGCTACGTCACGCCCGGGGGCCTGACGCGGGTGGCGCTGCCGAAGGGCTCGCTGGTGGTCAACTCCAGCCAGGGCGGCGGCAGCAAGGACACCTGGATCATCGACGCGCTCTACTCCGACAGCCCCAACGCAGCCGAGCGCGATCTGCCATGACCTCCCTGCCTCCGCCCCGGTGGTCGAGTGCCGGCGCAGCCGGTGTATCGAGACCATTGGTGCGCGGGCTGTCGTCTCGATACACCGATGGGGCGGCTACGCCGCGAGGACGGCACTCGACGACCGGGGTGAGTTTCCTGCCATGACGGTCCTGCTGGCACGTACCGCCGACCGCTTGCTGTGGGGGGCGCGCTACCTGGAACGCTCCGAGGACACGGCGCGGGTGGTGCGCGCCTACAGCGACCTGGTGTTCGACTACTCCGACGAGATGCTCAGCTGGGAGCCGCTGGCCGCGCTCACGGGTTCCGACAAGTACGCCGACAGTTCTCCCGACGAGCGCGGGTACACCATCCCCGCCGACGACTTCGGTGGCGAGCGCACCGTCATCCACTACATGCTCGGCGACCGGCTCAACCCGTCGAGCGTCGTCTCGAGCGTCACCGCCGCACGCGCCAACCTGCGCACCACCCGCGAGGTGCTGCCGCGCGAGGCCTGGCAGGCGGCCAACCACCTCAGCCAGTACTGCGACGGAGCGGTGGTGGGGGCCGTCGAGCGCGGCGTGCGCGACCGCTTCCTCGCCCGCGTGATCGAGGTGTGCCGGCGCCTCGACGGCGTACTCGACTCGACGATGACCCGCGGGCACGCGTACTACATGCTGCGCCTCGGGCGCCTGCTCGAACGCGCCGACATGACCACCCGCGTGCTCGGTGTAGCCGCCGCCAACGCGCTCCACAACGAGCGCTTCCGCCGCGAGAGCGGCGCCCGCGAAGACATCGTGATCGACGAGGTGCAGTGGATGAGCGTGCTGCGCTCGGTCGCCGCGCTCCAGATGTACCAGCGCGCCACCCGCGGCCCGATCGAGGGGTTGGCGGTGGTCAACTTCTTGATGACCCACGCCGCGTTCCCGCGGTCGGTGCAGGGGTGCCTCGACGAGATCCGGTTCCTGCTGGCAGCGCTGCCGAACTCGGGTGGGCCGCTCGAACTGCTGGCGGCTGCCGAGGGGCTGCTCGCCCAGACCGGCCACGACGTCACCGAGGGCGCCAGCCTCGACCGGGAGATGGAGCGTGTGCAGGCCGCGATCGCCGAGGTGTCGGAGGAGATCTACCGCACCTATGTCGGCGGCGCCCTGGCCGCGGCGCCGAACCAGTCGCAGTCGCAGGGCGGCGCCGGGCAATTGCCTGGCGGCGGCGACGCCTGACAGATTGGTCGAGTGCGTGGCGTGACAGCGATCGGAGCGGGGCCTTTGCTGGCCGACGCCACGCTGGCCGCCCGGCTGGTCGACCCCGAATTGCTCGGCGAGCGCCAGCTGCGCGCCGATCGCCTGCTCGCGGCCGAGGGGGCGGGGCATCTCGTGCACGATCTACCGGTCCGCGCCGACGGCCGGTTCGTTGCCATCGAGAGCCGGCCATGGCGAATCGACCCGATCCCGCTGGTGCTCGACGGGCCGACGTTCGCCTACCTCGCCAGCGCGGTCGCCGAGCGGATGGAGGCGCTCGAAGCCGTGCTGGCCGACCTGTACGGCGCGCGCACGCTGGTGGCCAATCGGGCGGTGCCGGCCGAGGTGCTGGCCGCCACGCCGCGCTACCGGATCGACGCGGTCGGGGCCACGCCGCGCCGGTGGCTGAGCACGTACGCGGTCGACGTGGCGCTCGATGCCGGCGGGCGCTGGTGGGTGGTGCAGGACTTCACCGACGCACCGCCCGGCATCGGCTACGCACTGCTCGACCGTTCGGTGCAGGCACGCGTGGTGCCCGACGTGATCGGTGCCGCCGATGTGGCCAGCCCGGCCCGGTTCCCGGCCGTGCTCCGGCGGGCACTGGCGGCCGCGTCCGATGCCGTCAGCCCGCGGATCGTGCTGTTCTCAGGTGGGCTCGACCACCCGTCGTACGTCGACCACTCGTACTTGGCGGTGCAACTCGGCATCAACCTGGTCGAGGGCGCCGACCTGGTGGTGCGCCAGAAGCGCGTGTGGCTGCGCACGCTCGACGGGCTGGAACCGGCCGACGTGCTGTACCGGCGGCTGGAAGACCCCCAACTCGACCCGCTGGCGGTCGCCGCCGCCGGTTCGGTCGGCGTACCGGGCGTGCTCCAGGCAGCCTGGTCGCACGGGGTGACGTTCGCCAACGCGTACGGGGCCGGCGTGCTCGAAGCACCCGCGCTGCAGCCCCACCTGGCCGAGGCGATCCGCTTCGTCGCCCCGGCGGCGGGCGAACTGGCGCTGCTCGGCGACCCGACCACCGCGCTCGCCCAGGCACCGCTCGCGTCCGGTGCGGGGGCGGCCGTGGTGGTGCGCTTGTTCGCGGCCCACGACGGGCGCCGCGTTCACGTGCTGCCGGGCGGCATCGGCCGGGTGCTCGCCGACGGCGACCATCCGGCGCACCCCACCGCGTGCACCGCCAAAGACGTGTGGGTACTCGGGCAGACGGCCGGCCCGGTGATCGGGCCGCGGCTGCCGCAGGTGGACTTCGCCCGTTCGGTGCCCACCCGTGCCGCCGACGCGCTGTACTGGACCAGCCGGGCGGCCGAACGCGCCGAGGCGATGGCGCGCACGATGCGAGTCGTCACGTCGCGGCTCGAAACCGACCACGGACTGCTCGGTGCCGACGACGGGTTGTGGACCGCGCGGATGCGCCAGGTGCTCGCCGGGGTCAGCCGCCGGCGGTGGGTCGAATGGGTCGCCGACCCGACGCCCGACACGTTGCGCGCCGAACTGTCCGGTGTCGGCGACGCGGTCGCCGGCGAGATCGGCGCCTTGCTGACCGAGGCCACCACGGTGCGCGAGTTCCTGTCGGTTACCTCGGGGCGGGTGCTCGCCCATCTGGCCGTGCTGCGGTCGACGCTGCAGCACCACCTCACCGTGGTCGACGACCTCGACGCGGTCGAGGCCGACTTCGCCGCGTTGACCGGGCTGTGGCAGGAGAGCACCACGCGCGGCCCGGCGTGGCGCATCGGCGATACCGGCCGGCGGCTGGAACGTTGCCTGGTAGTGCTTGACCTGGTCGACGCAGTGTGCCGCGACTGGTCGGTCGCCGACGACACGCCCTCGAAAGGCGTCTCGCCGATCGCCTCGGCCGAGGTGGAGACGATCGCGATCGAGGTCCTGCTCGAAGCCAACGACAGCCTGGTCGCCTACCGCCGCCGGCACCGCAGCGACGTCGAGCGCGAGCAGGCGGTGGGCTTGTTGGTGCGTGCCACGTCGAACCCACGGTCGATCGCGGCCTCGCTCGAACGACTCGAGGAACACGCCCACGCCGACGACTGGGCGGTGGGTGCCGACTTCCTCGAACAAGCCCACGCGGCGCTCGAACTGCCGGTGGCCGAGTTGGTGCCGACGCTGCGCGCGCTCGTCGAGCAGGCCGGCCAGCGGGTGGTTGCGCGGTGGTTCTCGACGCCGGTCAACCCGGTGCTGATGGGGCTGCGCCAGCCGGCCGGCGGACACCCGCAGCCGGCGGGGCACTGGCCGCGCCGCGGCCCTGGTGGGTCGAGCGGCAGGTTGTCGCGATGGCCGGGGGTGTCGTGAGCGAGCGCACCTACCGGGTGGTCCACCGCACCACGTATCGGTACTCGGCGACGATGAGTGACGGTTACACGGTGTGCTGTGTGCAGCCGCGCGACACCGATGTGCAACACGTCGTGGGCTCCGAGGTACGGGTCGAGCCGACGGCGACCAGCACGGTCAGCTACCGCGACGTGTTCGGCAACGTCGTCCACCAGTTCGGCATCCACCAGCCGCACGCCGAGATGGCGGTCGTGGCGACCAGCACGGTCACCGTCGAACGCCGGCCCGACCCGGTCGACACCACCGCTTGGGAAGCCGTCGTGGCCCAACTCGAAGCGGCCACGGGCGAGGTCGCGATCGATGTAACGACGTTCCGTGGCGGTTCGTACTTCGTCGATCTGGTGACGCTCGGCGAGCCGCTGCGGGCGATCGCCACGGCGGCGTTCACGCCCGGCCGCGGCATCGTCGCCGCGGCGGCCGACATGTGCCGGCAGATCCAAGCCGGCTACGAGTTCGACGCCGGGTTTTCGAACGTGTCGACACCGCTCGCCGACGTGCTCGCCGCCAGGCGTGGCGTGTGCCAGGACTTCGCCCACCTGGCGGTCGGGGCGTTGCGTTCGATCGGCCTGGCGGCCCGCTACGTCAGCGGCTACATCGAAACTCAGCCGCCGCCCGGCGAGCCGCGGCTGGCCGGCGCCGACGCGTCGCACGCGTGGTGTTCGGTGTGGACGCCGCGCGCCGGGTGGGTCGACTTCGACCCCACCAACGGGCACCTGCCGGTCAACGACCACGTCACCATCGGCTGGGGTCGCGACTACTCCGACGTCACCCCCGTGCGCGGCGTGATGATCGGCCCCGCCACCGACCAGTTCCTCGACGTCGCCGTCGACGTCGAACGCCTCTGACTCCACCGGTCGTCGAGTAGGGCGCGCAGCGCCCGTATCGAGACGCGGTGCGCGTACCAGCGTCTCGATACAACGGAGTGGCGGCTGCGCCGCAAGTGCGCCACTCGACGACCGTGGATGCGGTCAGGCGCTGGCGCCGCTGTATCGCTTCGTGCCGAGCTTCCAGATCAGGCGGGTGACGACGACCAGGGCGGTGACGAACCCGAGTAGGGCGACCAGGCGCTGCCACGTCAGTTGGCCGGTCAGCGACTGCGACGGGGTGGTGACCGCCAGGCCGATCGGCACCAGAAACGTCAGCACCAGCCGCAACCAGCGCGGATACACGCCCGTGGGGTACTGGCCGGCCCGGTACATGCCGGTGAACAGGTCTTGCACCATGTCCATGTTCGTGTACCAGAACGCCCCGGTGACGATGATCAGGCCGAGGCAGTAGAGCGCGACGAATCCGGCCATCAGCATCACCACGCCGCCGGCGAGCTCGGTCAGGCTGGGCGGGTTGGGCAGCGCCACCAGGCCCCACGTGGCGACAGCGATGCCGACGACCACGTCGGTGAGGCGCCATACCCGGAACGCGCGCACGCTCGCCAGCACCTGGCTGTCGACCGGTTTGGTGAGCACGTAGTCGAACGTGCCCTCGCGCACGTCGCCCATGATGCGGACCACCGCCGGTTCGAGGCCGAACCCGAAGAACCCACCCACGATCGAATAGATGCCCAGCACCACCAGCAGTTGCGGGCGGGTCCACCCGTTGAGGTCGGGTGTGCGGTCGAAGATCAACGCCAGCACGATCAGCCCGGTGGCCACCGAGATCAGCGACTGGATCAGCTGGATGAAGAAGTTGGCGCGGTACTGGAGTTCGTTCATCACGCTGACCCGCAGGTGCAGCAGGGCGACCCGCAGCGCGCGCATCAGCCGTTCACCGCCGAGTAGCGCTTCACGGCGTGCCGCCAGGCCCAGGCGAGGAACAGTGCGCTGACCGCGATCCAGGCGAACTGGCGGGCCAGGCCCTCGGCCAGCCCACGGCCCGAGATAGGCCCGACGAGGGCGGTGATCGGGAACCCGAACGACGACTCGAACGGCAGCCAGCGGGCGGTCTCGCGGGCCCAGCCGGGCATCAGGTCGAGCGGTACGAGACGGCCCGACAGCAACAATTCGGCGGCGAAGTAGGCCTCGAACATGGCGGTGACCCGGGTGGTCCAGAACGTGATCAGCCCGAGCACCCACAGCAGCATCGTGCGCAGTAGGAACGCACCCCAGATGGCGACGAAGAACGTGACGCACTGCTGCCACGTCGGGTCGAGGGTCGGCTCGAACACCAGCGCCAGCGCGACCGCGATCGGCAACCACATCACGATCGTCACGACCTTCCAGCCGCTGAACCAGCCGATGTCGTAGTGCACCGGGTGGATCGGCCGCAGCAGGTGCCCCGACAGCGTGCCGTCGCGGATACGTTCCTCCCAGCCGAACGGCGTGAACGTGATGTTCATGGCGCGCACCAGCGTCCACACGATGTAGTAGGCGGCGAACATGCCCGGCGTGTAGCCGTCGAGCGCGCCACCCTGGCGTTCGGCGATCGACGACCACACCACCAGGTACACGACCGGTTCGGCGATCATGCCGACGAGGAACATGAAGTTGTTCAGCCGGTACTGGAAGTTGGTGCTGATCGCCTGCCGGCCGAGCGTGGCATACAGCCGGAGGTACGTCATCACGGTGAGCCGCTGGCGAAGGCCAGTTCGATCACGCCCTCGATCGGGGGGTCCTCGATCGACAGGTCGAGCACCGCGAACTCGCCGAGTAGGCGGGCGGTGGCGGCGGGGGCATGGTCGGCGGCGACCCGCAGCGTCACGCTCGCCCCGGCGACCTCGACCACCTCGCCGAACCCGCCGCCGGTGAGGTGGGCGAGTTGGTCGGGGTCGCCGAGCGTGACGGTGAGCGTCTTGTGGCCGCCGAACCGCGCCGCCAGGTCGGTGAGCGCGCCGTCGAACAGCACGCGGCCGTGGTGGATCACGATCACCCGCTCGGCGAGCGCCTCGACGTCGGCCATGTAGTGGGTGGTGAGCATGATGCTCGACCGGTGGCGCGTGTTGTAGCCGGCGAGGAACTCGCGGATGCGGCGCTGCATCGTGACGTCGAGGCCGAGCGTGGGCTCGTCGAGGAACAGCACGGCGGGGCGGTGCAGCAGCGAGTTGGCGATCTCGGCCTTCATCCGTTCGCCGAGCGACAGGCTGCGCACCGGCTTGTCGAGCTGCGCCCCGAGGTCGAGCAGCTCGACCAGCTCGTCGCGCTGGGCGGCGAAGTCGGCGGCGCCGATTCGGTAGATCGCCCGGGTCAGGTCGAAGCTGTCGCTGGCGGGAAGGTCCCAATTGAGCTGGTTGCGGTTGCCCATCACCAGCGCCATCCGGCTAAGGTAGGCGGCTTCACGCCGAGACGGCTCGTGGCCGAGCACGCGGACGTGCCCGCCGGTGGGGTAGAGCAGGCCGGACAGCATCTTCAACGTTGTGGTCTTGCCGGCGCCGTTCGGGCCGAGGAAGCCGACGATCTCGCCTGGTTCGATGGTGAACCCCACAGCGTCGACGGCGACCACCTCGCGGTGCTCGCGCTTGAACAGGCTCTTGGTGGCGGCCCGCAGCCCCGGTTCGCGCACCGGAACCCGGAACGTCTTGGTCAGCCCGTCGACGTCGATGACTCCCGGCACCCCGGCGACCCTATTCGCCAGGGTGCCGACGTGACCGCGCGGTTCGTCTCTGATGGTGGTCTCGATACAGGCGCCAGAGGCGCCCACTCGACCACCGGGTTGCCTCGCTAGTCGGTTTGGCCGATGCCTGCGTCGCGGGCCTTGGCGATGGCTGCCGCCCGGTCGGCCACGCCGAGCTTGGTGAGCACGTTCGACAAGTGGTTGCGCACGGTCTTGTCGCTCAGGCCCAGGCGCCGGGCGATGCGAGCGTTGTCGAGCCCTTGCGCCACCAACTCGAGTACCTCGTGCTCGCGGCTGGTGAGGTTCGGGAACGCGACCGGGCCGGCACGCCGGGCGCCACCCACCAGCAGCGGCAGCGTGCGCGCGGCGACCTCTGGGGCCAGCAGTACCTCGCCTGCCGCCACGGCGCGCACGGCACGCTCGATCTCGACCGGGCCGGCGCCCTTCAGGAGGTAGCCGCGGGCGCCGGCGCGCATCGCCGCGAACACGGTGTCTTCCTCCTCCACCATCGTCACCACGAGCACACCGGTACCGGGGCGCGCGGCGAGCACCTCGCGGGTGGCCTCGACGCCCGACTCGTCGCCCAGGTGCAGGTCCATGATGACGACATCGGGTTGGTGGGTGGCGACGGCCGCGACCGCGCTGGCGATCGAGTCGGCCTCGGCGACCACGAGCAGCCCGTCGAGCGAGGCCAGCAGGGCGGTGAGGCCCATCCGGAACACCGGGTGGTCGTCGACGACGACGAGACGTAGTTCGGTCACGGCCGTTCCCCCAGGTCGACGCGCATCTCCACCAGTGTGCCTCCTCCCGGGGCTGCGCCGATGGCCAGCTCGGCACCCATCGAGTCGGCCCGCTCGCGCATCGATTGGGTGCCTACACCCGGCGCGGCGTCGGGGCCGATGCCGACGCCGTCGTCGGCGATCGCCAGGCGTACCCGACTCGGTCCGGGCGCGGTGAGCGAGATCCGACAGGCCGTCGCCCCGGCGTGGCGCACGACGTTGCGCAGTGCCTCGACGGCCACCGCGTACAGCGAGGTGGCCAACTGGGTGCCGAGCTCGGGCAGGTCGCCCACGTCGAGGTCGAGGTCGACCGTCAGGCCGGTCATCCGCTGGCGTTCGGCCAGCTCGGCGAGCGCGGCCGGCAGCCCGTCTTCGAGCAGCACGGGCGGGACCAGTTCGCGGGCCAGGCTGCGCACGTCGGCCACCCGAGCATCGAGCTCGCCGATCAGCCGGTCGAGCAGCGTGGCCGCCACTTCGGGGTTGGTGTCGAGCAGGTTGCGCGTGGCCTGGAGGCCGTAGCCCACGCCCGCCAGCGCCGGCCCCAGCCCGTCGTGCAGCTCGCGCCGCAGTGCGCGGCGTTCCTCGTCGCGGGCGGTCGCCAAGCGTGAGCGCGACTCGGTGAGGGCGACCGCGGTGGCCGCCAGGCGGGTTGCCACCGCGACCAGCGGGGCGAGCGCGGCGACGGTGCGTTCGGTCTGGCCGTCGATCCGCTCGCCGTGACGCGGCCACAGGTGCAGGCGGCCCACGGGCTCGTCGTCGAGCGCCAGCGGCACCATCAGCTCGTCACCGCCGGTCGTATCGCCGACCGCCACCTGGTGCAGGTCGGAGCCCATGCCCTCGGCCTCGATGTGGGCACCGCGGAGGCGCAGCGAGGCGACCAGGTCGTCGAGCACGCCAGTGAGGAGTTGGTCGGGGCTGCCGCCGGCGCCGATGCTGCGGCCCACCCGTCCCACGACCCGGATCGGTTCGGTGCCCTCGCCGTGGACGAGGTGATCGACCCGGCGTTGCACGAACCTCCGCAGCGGCTCGATCGCGCCCGCCAGCAGGGCGGTCACGGCGACCTGCTCGACCCCGCTCGTGACGCCCGGGAACACCAGCCCGGACAGCGCGATCAGGCTCACGTAGCCCGCGACCAGGCCGCCGGTCAGCAGCGACCACGCGAGCGCCCGGCTGGCTGCCAGGCGCAGTCCCCACAGACGCTGCCCCAGCACGGCCACCAGCAGCGCCCCCGGGTAGAACAGCTGCGACGCCAGGTGGGTGATCGGGGTCGCGTTCGGCGGCAGGAAGTCGGTCCACCCGTCGGGCAGCGCGAGCGGGGCGAACGTCACCGTCATCAGCGCGGTGGCGATCGCCAGCCAGCCGAGCCCGCGCCGCGAGTCGGGCGTGCGCACGCTCCAGCGGACGGTGACCGCGGCCGCGGCGACCAGGCCGAGCACGACGGTGGCGGCGAAGTGCCAGCGCACGACGTGGTCGATGCGGTCGATCCACGCCTCGTTGTGGATCGCCAGCGGCATGTACGACGGGCCGTCGGGCCACGGGAACGGGTCGGTCCAGCGGACGACCACCAGCGACACCGACGCCGTCGCGCCGAGCGCCACGAACAGCTTGCCGTACCACCGCAGTGGGCCTTCACGCACCAGCCAGGGCACGACGAGGATCAGCGCGAGCGTGCCGGGCACCCACGCCCAGCTCTGGGTGGCCTGCACCCCGCGCAACTCGGCGACGCCAGGGTGGCGGTAGGTCAGTTCGGTCCACTGGGCACCGACCGCGGCGACCGCCCCGCCCAGCGCCATCACCGACACGATCCACGCGACGATGTGGCGCGAGCGCGACAGCAGCACGTAGCCGACGATGCCGAACACGACGCCGTCGGCGACGTCGACCAGGAAGTACCACTGACCCACGTGCCACTGCGGGCGGTTGATCGCCAGCAGCACGAACGCGAACGCGGCGACCAGCGCGGTGAGGATCAACAGCCCGAGGGCGACGGCGGGGTGGCCGTCGCCCTCGGGCGGGTGCTGGTCGGAGGAATCGTGGTCGCTGGTGGCGCTCGCCGGCGTCACGGTCATCGGGCGGAACCTACTGCCCGGCCCGGCGCTCGGACCGCAGCATCGACACCGAGCACACGATCAGGAACAGCGCCACCGGAGCGACCGCGAGGTACTGGAACGGCAGCAGCTGGGTCACCGTGACGAGGGCCGTCATCGCCGCCGCGAACCGGGCGACGCCCTTGCCGACCGAAGCGTGACGCAGGCCGGCCACGGCGATCGCCCCGGTGGTGAGGATGCCGCCAGCCCACACCCAGCCGAGCGTGTTGAAGAGCGCAAGGTGGGTGCCGATCGTGTCGGGGTCGACCTCGTCGGGGTGACGCAGCGCGTGGAACATCTCGGTGCTGATGCCGCCGCCCACCAGCAAGAGCGCGGCGACCAGCAGCAGGCCGAGCGCCGACAGGTCGGCCAGCAGGCTGCCAGCGGGCGCCTGCCCGGCGAGTCGGCGGCGCAGGCCGACCCCGAAGATCACGGCCAGCACGGCCACCGCGAACGTGCCGGCCTGGAACGCCCACACCCAACCTGCCTTGCCGTCGAGCTCGGCGAGCACGAGTGCGTTGTCGGCGTAGGCCTCGGTGGGCACGTCGAGCGCCATGCCGGGCAGGAGGAACACGGCGAAGCCACCGATCCCGGCGGCCAGGCCGGCCCACGCCCAGCCCCGCGAGCTACCCGGTGGTGCATCGAGGACGTACCGTTCGGCACCCTGGCCAGCGGGCGTGCTGGACGGGTTGGCGGGATGGGTCGCGGTGGTGGACGCGGCGGATCCGGCGATGGTGGGTGTGGTGAGGAAGCTCATGTGTCGGTGCCTTCTGTGTGGGATCTGTGTGTGTGGTTGGAGGTGGCTCATGCGACCGTCAGCGTCGCCACCATCCCGTGGTTCGAGTGGGGGTCGCCGGGGCCGTCCTGGGCGGCGTCGAAGCCGCCGACCGGCAGCGTGCAGATCACCAGGTACTCGCCCGGCTCGAGGTCGACCAGCGTGGTCGCCACGCCGCCGGGGGCGCCCGTGAACGCCACCGCGATCGGGCGCGCAGCCGCGAACAGCTGTTCCATCGGCAGCGCCTGGAGTTCGGCCGCGGTCTCGCCGTTGGCGCCGGTGACGATGATCAGCTCGTGCGGCTCGTCGGCTGGCGAGTCGTTCGTGAACCGCAGGTTGAGGCGGCCGGCATCGACCTTGCTGGGCAAGCCGGTGAACGGGTAATCGACGCCTTTGACGTCGGCCTTGGCGTCGGCGGCGCAGTCGGCGTACACCGCGTTGGCCACCTTGGTCTGGGCCTCGGCGTAGGCCGGGGTCTCGCTGGCGGCCGGGTCGTCCGACGACAGGGCCGCGACGAGCACGTCGATCGGGCCTGACAGCTGGTCGGGGGCGGCTTTGGCAAATGCCTCGGCGGCGGGCCCGAGCTGCGCCGGGTCGCCGAAGAACGCGCCCTGGAGGTCGGCGTAGGCGTCGCACGCGGCGGCCGACAGGGTGCTCTTGCCGTCGCCCTCGCAGGCCGCGCTGAACGCGGCGACCGCGGCCAGCAGCACTGCCGCGCGGCCGGTACGGCGCATGTTGCCGATCTGCCCTCGGGCAGTTCGGCGGGTGGTTCGGGAAGTGATGGGGGTGGGGAGCATGGCCGTATCGAACGACGCCCGGTGTCCCGACCGGAAGGGAGCGGTGTCCCGCCCCACCGGGAGATCCCCCCGGGACACCGCCGGCGAGAGTTGCGCGGCCCAAAGGTGGTTGAGCTTGTCGAAACCACCGGGCGCAGCGGCATCGGCCTACTGACCATCCGCGTCGTTGCGGGTACCCGGAGCACCAGGCCAGCGGTGGAGACACCGGGGTACTGTCGAACCCATGTTCAGTCCTGAACCTGGCACTCCGGTCGACGTCAAGCCGCGCTCGCGCGACGTCACCGACGGCATCCAGAAGGCGGCCGCCCGGGCGATGCTGCGGGCGGTCGGCCTCACCGAGGACGACTGGGTCAAGCCGCAGATCGGCATCGCCTCGTCGTGGAACGAGATCACGCCGTGCAACCTCTCGATCCGGCGCCTCACCGAGGCCGCCAAGGAAGGCGTGCGGGCGGCCGGCGGCGTGGGCCTCGAGTTCGGCACCATCACCGTGTCGGACGGCATCTCGATGGGTCACGAGGGCATGCGTGCCTCGCTCGTTTCGCGCGAGATCATCGCCGACTCGGTCGAGGCGGTGATGCACGGCGAGCGGCTCGACGGCCTGGTCGCCACCGGCGGGTGCGACAAGTCGATGCCCGGGATGATGATGGCGATCGCCCGGCTCGACCTGCCCGGTGTGTTCGTCTACAACGGGTCGATCATGCCGGGTTACCTGAACGGCAAGGCGCTCGACATCACGTCGGTGTTCGAGGCCGTGGGGGCGTGCGCGGCGGGCAAGATCAGCGAGGACGAGCTGTTCGAGATCGAGCGCCGGGCGTGCCCCGGCGAGGGCGCCTGCGGTGGCATGTTCACCGCCAACACGATGTCGTCGATCGGCGAGGCGCTGGGCCTGTCGCTGCCCGGCACGGCGTCGCCGCCCGCCGTCGACCGGCGCCGCGAGTACGACGCCCGCCTGGCCGGCGAAGCCGTCGTCAACATGTTGCGGATCGGCCTCCGCCCGCACGACATCTTGACCAAGGGTGCGTTCGAGAACGCGATCGCCGTGGCCAACGCGGTCGGCGGGTCCACCAACGCCGTGCTGCACCTGCTGGCGATCGCCAACGAGGCCGGCGTCGAGCTCGACCTCGACGACTTCAACAAGATCGCCGCCCGTGTCCCGCACATCGCCGACATGAAGCCCGGCGGCAAGTTCCACATGAGCGACCTCGACCGGATCGGTGGTGTGCCGGTGGTGATGAAGCACCTGCTCGACGAGGGTCTCCTCCACGGCGACGAGGTCACCGTCACTGGCAAGACCATCGCCGAGAACCTGGCCGAGATCGACCCGCCCGCGCCCGACGGCACCGTCGTCTACCCGGTCAGCACGCCGATCAACGCCGAGGGCGGCCTCAACGTGCTGACCGGCACACTCGCCCCGTCGGGGTCGGTGGTGAAGGTCGCCGGGCTCACCCACGAGCAGCGCACGTTCACCGGCCCGGCCCGCGTGTTCGATGGCGAGGACGGGGCGATGGAGGCCGTGATGAGCGGCTCGATCGAGCCCGGCACGGTGATCGTGATCCGCTACGAGGGCCCCAAGGGTGGCCCGGGTATGCGCGAGATGCTGGCGATCACCGGGGCGCTCAAGGGCGTCGGCCGCGGCGCCGACTGCGCGCTGATCACCGACGGCCGGTTCTCCGGCGGCACGTGGGGCTTCTGCATCGGCCACGTCGCCCCCGAGGCGGTCGACGGCGGCCCGATCGCGTTCGTGCACGACGGCGACCAGATCCGCATCGACGTCCCCACGCTGTCGCTCGACCTGCTGGTCGACGAAGCCGAGCTCGACCAGCGCCGAGCCGCGTGGGCCGGTGCCCCCGAGCCCCGCTACAAGACGGGAGTGCTCGCCAAGTACGCCAAGCTCGCCCAAGGCGCCGAAACAGGAGCCATCACCAACCCCAAGTGACCCCACGGTGGTCGCGTGCCGCCCTCGCGGCGAAGCCGCATCGTCAATGCCGAAGTGCCGGGTCTGAGAGCACCCGTCTGCTCCGAGGTCCTGCACTTCGCCGGTTCCGAGCGGAGCGGATCGACCCCGAGGTCCCCGGCCGGAGCGGGTCGTCGACCACCGACCTCGACGGCCCGGAGGCCTGGGCCCTGGCGCTCGGAGCGACGAGGGCCAGTCACCAGCCCGACCCCGGTCGCTGGCGCGTCCTCCTCGATCCCGCGGGCCATCCGTTCTGCATCACCTCGGTGGCGCCGCCAGAGGAGTGACCACCTCCGCCGCGTCACGTCACCACGCGGCCGGTGACGATCGTCGCGTCAGAACAACTCCGTCATGGTCGCGAACGGCACGGCTCCCGCGTCGGCCAGCACACCGGGGGCGGCCAGCCCGCTGGTAAACCCGAAGCACGTCATCCCGGCCGTGCCGGCGGCCAAGACCCCGGGCACACTGTCCTCGATCACCGCACAGCGTGCCGGCTCGACGCCCAGCGACGCGGCGGCGTGCAGGAACAGGTCGGGCGCGGGCTTGCCGTTGGCCACGTCATCGGCCGAGAAAATCCGCCCGGCAAACGTGTCCAGCAGGCCAGTCAACCCAAGCGTGAGGTCCATCTTGCGGTAGCTCCCGCTCGATGCCACGCACGTCGAGACACCGGCGCCGTGCAGCCGCTCGACCACGCCGGCTACCCCCTCAACGGGAACGAGGCGATCGTAGAAGGCGGCGATGATCTGCTCGCTCGACACCCGATCGAACTCGGCGGTGCGGGCCGCGCCCAAGTGTCGCTCGATCTCGGCTAGGGCATCTTCGCTCGATCGGCCGACGAACCGCTCGACCACTTCGGTCGGCGTGATCGGCCAGCCCAGGTCGGTGAGCACGCGGGCCTCGACCTCGACGGCGAGCCGCTCGCTGTCGACGAGCACCCCGTCGCAATCGAAGATCACCAGTTCATACCCGTCGAGCAGCCGCACGGCACCAGTGTCACGCGTCGGCGTGAGCGGTTCAGGTCAGACGGACGTCGGCTCGCGACTGCTCGACCGGTGCCTCGCCGGCCGCTGCCCACCACCAGGCATAGGTGAGGCGACCAGGCTCGGGCACGTCGATCACGACCGCCATCGTGTACGGGCCGCCCGGGGGCTGCTCGAACCGGCCAGGCTCGGTGGCGACCATCTCGGTGACGACTGGCGACTCGTCATGGGCGATGTACAACCGTTCCCGCCCATCGACTGCGGCGGACACGACGGTGTGCTCGCGGTGTTGCATGCCCTGCTCCCGCGAGGTCGCTTCGTAGTCGAGGGACGCCCGAGCCCAGCGCCGGCACCGAACTGCAGGGCCTGGGGACACCCGTTTGCGCTCAGACCCTGCACTTCGGGGCCGCGGTTCAACCGTGTGGCACCCCTTGGTCATGGTGGGGGCATGGCTGAGATCTTCGACGTCTTTGGGTTTCGTCCATCGGAGCCTGTTCCGGCGGATCCCTTGCGCGCTGCGTATTGCGCCGAGCCGGACTGGCGATCGTCAGGTATCCGCCACCTCGCTGATCTGGTCGGCGGCATCGATGCGCTCGCCGCGCTCGACTCCGTGCCGTTCGACGACGAGCCGTTCGCCTGGGACGGCATGCCCGACGCTGAGCGCGACCGGGTCGCAGCGGTATTGGAATGCATCGAAGCCGGTGTCGTCGCATCCCCACACCCGGACCTCGACCAGATCTTGGCCGCGATCGTCGCCGACTCCGGCCGTACCCCTCGGGCGCGTGTCGACACCGAGTCGGTGACGATCGCCCGCCGGCTCTTGCGAAGAGTCGCCGATCACCAGCCGGCCGCGGTCGCCCGCTCGACTCCTGCGCGCACTGCCGCCGCGATCGTCTGGCTGGCGCTGCAGTCGAACGGTAGGTTGGGGCGCCGCCAGCCTCTGACCGCCGATGCTCTGTGGCGCATGTTCGGAGTGTCGAGTTGTGTCCGGCGTGGGTGGGAGTTGCTCGACGCGGTGGGCCTCGGGCGCATCGACCCCGAGCCCATGAGTGGACGCAAGCCCGGGCCGTGGCTGGCGGCTGCAAGTCTCCTTCACTCCCGGACCCGCCATCAGTTGGTCCAGCGGCGCGACGCTCAGGTCGAGTTGTTCGTCGACGAGCACCAGCGACGGGTCGAGGCTCGGCCTGTACATGTGCGCAACGACGGCCTGGCGGAGTTGCGTGGTCGACGGGTTGTCCCGCGTTGGGCCCGGGTGGGTGTCGACGGCTCTCGGGCGACGGTCGCGCTGATGACGGGGGAGGACGAGGAGCACGCGGAACTGCTCATGCTGACGGTTCCAGACGCCCGCGCCTTGGTCGCGATGCTGACCGGCGCACTGGGCGCTGGGCTGCCGCGGTCGATCTGATCGGAGCGTCGATGAACTGCAGGAGCTGAGCGCGCCCGCGCTTGCTGAGACCCGCACTTCGCCGGTTCGATGGCGGGCGGAGTGGGGGAGCACTCCCCGGGGTTGCGGCCGATCCAGCAGGTGTGGCCATGGGCGGCAGGGCTTGAGCACACCCGTTGACGGCGATGTCCTACCGGTTGCGGCGGGGTGTGGGGAGCAGTCCCCGAGGCGGTGGTCGCTGGGGGCCGTGTCGGTAGAACGGCCCTCGATGGACGGCAACGACGCCTGGGGCGCGGTGGCTCGCCTCGGGGCCACGCAGCACGGTGCGGTGACCCGTGCGCAGGCTCACTCCGCCGGAGTGTCCAACCGGCACATTCGCCGGATGCTCGACAGCGGCGTCCTCGGCGAGCCGGTGGCCGGCGTGCTGGTGTTCGCCGCCGCGGTGCCGACCGTGAGGCAGGCCCTCTGGGTGGCCACGCACTCGGCCGGCGGCGGGTTCCGAGCGATCGGCTCGGCGGCGGCGTGGCTCCAACGTGTCGACGGGTTCGTAGCCACGCCGCCGATCGAGGTGATCGGTGCCCGAGGTCGTCGCCCGCCGCCGCTGCCCGGCCTGGTGCTGCGCAGCGGAGACGTCGCCGCGCCCGATCGTCGCGAGGTCGACGGCATCCCGTGGGTCGGCCTGGCGCGCACGATCTGCGACATCGCCGGACAGTTCGGGCGTGACGTCGCGCTCAAGGCGATCGACGACTTCGAGCGGCGCGGTTTCAGCCTCCAGTGGCTGGCCTCGACGGCCGAGCGGTTACACCGGCCCGGCCAGTCGGGCACGGGAATCGTGATGCGCTTGTTGGCGAAGCGCTCCGACCGTCCGCCCGACTCGTGGTTCGAACGGCTCGTCGAAGCGTGCGCGACCATCCCCGGCCTGCCGCCGTGGGTGCGTCAGCACGAGGTCCGGAGTGAGGCTGGCAACGTAGTTGCTCGGGTCGACCTGGCATGCGTGCCGCTGCGGCTGGCGGTCGAGGCCCACAGCAAGCGGTTCCACTTCGGCGCCGCCGCCGAGACCGCCGACCAAGCCCGCGACGACGACCTGGCGACGCTCGGCTGGGACGTTCGCTACGTGGGCTGGCACGCAGCCAGCCGAACCCCGGACGAGGTCGCCCGCACGATCGAGCGCGTGGCGCGACGCCGGGCGCACGACCTCGGCGTCCGCCTGCCCTGGGCTGCCTGACGGCGAAGTGCAGGGACTGAGAACACCCGTGTGCTCTCACACCCTGCACTTCCCGGGGTCAGGCGCCTTGGGCGTCGATCTCGTCGCGGAGGGCTTCGAGGATGGGAAGGGTGGCGTGGTCTTTGGGGCGGTTGGCGGTGCGCTTCGAGTGGATGATGTCGTCGAGCGAGGCGACCTTCACGCGCGCTCCGCCCACCTCGAAGGTGACGGCGTGTTTGATCAAGGTCGGATAGCCGTCGGAACCGGCGGGGTGACGCGACACGTCGAGACGGCCCGCCTCGGAGATCAGGTTCGCCATCGCGACGTTCTCGAAGAACTGTGCCGAGCAGTCGAACGGCAGACCCTCCGGAACGGCATCGGAGTAGATCAGCGCCCCGATCTCGCGCAGCGCCGCGGCGAGCCGGACGAGGTTGTCGTGTTGCCAGTCGGGGCAGATGTCGGCGTCGTTGGTCAGTGCCGGCGATCCGTGGAGTGCTGCGCCGTAACCACCGATCACGACGAAGTCGACCTCGTGGCGGGCAAGCGCCCGCAGTGCGACGTCCGGTCGGAACTCGAGCCATTTCATCGGGCTCACCCCACCCGACGGGCGCTGGCGAGCAGCCGGCTGGCATGGGTCTGGGAGCGTGAGCGCCCGTCGGGTGGTAGCAGCAGGTGTTGGCGGATTTGGGCGCGGTCGACATCGGTGTGGCGGCGGAACCGCAGGTCGAGTTCGATGCCGCAGGCGCGCAGGATCTGGTCGAGCTTGTCGAGGCGGGGGACGTCGCCGCCCGACTCCCAGCGGGCGACTGCCGATTGGGTGGTACCGACCCGTTCGGCCAACTGGCGTTGCGTCAGCCCGGCCTCGGCGCGGGCGGCACGGATCAACTCACCGGTGTTGGCCCGACGGGCGGGTGTGATCTGGAAGATGTCGGCCACATCGGCCACTATAGCGGACTCGCTATATAGCGGAACCGCTATCCACGGGTGAACGTGTTGCAGGTGTTGGCGACCGAGATGCCTTCCACCGACGACCCGACGTTGATCGTGATCCGATCGTCGTCGCCGGACTGGATCCGGTCGATCTTCGAGCCGGTGGACCCGTCGAACGACGACAGCAGGAGCACCACGCAGAACCCACCGTCGGGCTTACGAGTCGATCGGTACGTGCCGGGGGCGATGTGCACGCCGACCTCATGGAAGCCGGCACCGAAGCTGGTCGCCAGTGGCGCCGGTGTGGGCGGCACGTACGGCACGAGCGGCTCGCAGGCCTTCACCGTGTCCATCCCCCAGATCAACGAGAAGTCGACCCACCGCTCGGTGGAGCGGACGTCGGCGATCAGGCGTCCGTCGACCGACACCGCGTTGCCGTACAGAGTGTTGCCGCCCATGTGGTCGAAGTCGCGCTCCTTGCGCCGATTGACCTCGCACCAGACGTGCGAGCTGGCCGGGGTCTCGCTGACATAGCGCCCGGGCGGCAGCTGGTACTCGCCCACCGGGTAGCCGTCCCACAGGCTGCGGATCGGGAACTGGAGCGGGCAGCGGGTGCCGGTGTCGGCCGGCTCGTCGCCGACGAAGTACCCGGCGACGTCGACGATCACGTCGACGTCGGCCGAGGCGAACAGGCACACCATGCCGTTGCCGCCGATCGCCGCGATCACCGAGTTGGCGGCGATGTCGTCGGGTACGAAGTTCACGTTCGACGCGGTCGGGCGCGGCGAGTTACGCGGGTGCAGCGTGAGGTAGCCCGGGTTGGCGGCGTTGACGGCGGTGACGTTGAGGGCAACCGCGGTTGCTTCGGCGGGAATGTCGGCCCGGCCGGTCACCGGAATCTGCAGCGTGGTACCGGCACGGCGGAACCCGTTGCCCTCCACGTCGTGGTCGACGGTGGTCGAGCCGGCGCGGCTGTCGACGAGTCGTTGCGGGGCGTCGAGGCCGGTGTACGCCTCGTCGGACAGCGAGCCCGACACGTCGACGATCAGGTGCGCTGCGGCCAAGGTGAACAGGCACGTCCGGCCGCGAGCGTCGAGCGTCGCCACGACCGCGTTGGCGGTGACCTCGCCGGCGGTGTAGTTGAGGTTCGACGCGGTCGGGCGCGTCTGCCCGCACGGGTACACGGTGACGTAGCCGGGGCCGCCCGGGTTGGTGACCGTGACGTTGAGCACCACCGCCCGGGCGCCGGCATCGATTCCGGCGCGCCCGGCGACCTGCAGCGTCAACTCCTGGCGAGCGCCGATCAGGCCCGTCCTCGAGTTGGCGTTGTCGAAGGTGACGCCATCGGGCGCCGGGCGCGTATCGGCAATGCGGGCCGGCTTGGGCAGCGGATCGAACGCGCCCTCGGGAAGCCAGCCGTTGACGTCGACGACGACGTGGACGTCGGCCCGCGAGAAGATGCATGCCTTGCCGCTCGCGTCGAGCGCCGCGAACACCCCGTTCGAGTTGACCGAACCGGTGGTGTAGTTGACGTTCGAGGCGACCGGGCGAGGTTGGTCGCAGGGGTACACGGTGAGGTAGCCGGGGGCCGTCGCGCCGACCGCGGTGACGTTGAGCGTGGCGGCCGCGGCCTCGCGGCTGACACCCGCCCGCCCGCCGATCACCAACTGGAGCGCGGTGCCACCTGTGACGACGCCGGTCTTGGCGAACTTGCTGTCGACCGTGACACCCTCGGCCCGAGTGTCGGCGATGCGGGCCGGCGCCGGCAGGGGCCTGAAGCCGGTGGCCGAGGCGGCTACCGGCGAGTGGGGCGCGACGGCGATCGCAGTGGTGACGGCGAGTGTCGCCGCGAGCAGCATCCGGAGCTTGGTCATCCGGGCCACCTTGACGCGGCCCGCTAACAGTTCGCTAACAGCGCCGAGTCTGGCGACGCGTCAGTCGAGTCGCTCGGGGCGGTTGGCCAGCCAGGCGAGTGCTCGCCAGCCCACCAGGCAGGCGCCGAGGAACAAGGTCGCTACGACCACGAACGCCACCGCGGTGCCGTCGCCGAACACCCAGCGGCGAGCGCACAGGCCCACGATCACCACCGCCGGCCAGATCAGTGCGCCGGTACGCAGGGCCCACGGTGAGCGCCACACCTTGGCGGCGACCCAGCCAGCGACCAGTCCGAACCAGAACGGCAGGGCCACCGTCAGGACGTCGCGGGTGGCCCCTGACTCGTCGTGCTCCTGGCGGCCGATGGCGACGAACGCCAGCACCAACGCGGCGTCGATCAGGAGGGCGAGCGCGAGGCGGAGTCGTGCGGGCATCGCTGCCAGTCTGCCGGGTGATCGGCAGGGGTGGTCCGGTCAGTCGCCGGGGGCGAAGCCACCGAGCGCGCCGCAGAAGAACAACAGCGGGTCGGGGCCGTGGCCGTCGCCGTCGGGGTCGGCGTCGAGCGCACCCACCCGGCCGAGCACGAAGTAGTGGTCGCCCATCTCGTAGACCTGCTCGACGGTGCAGTCGATCCAGGCAACCGCCCGGTCGAGGATCGGCGCGCCCGACGGGGCGGGGTGCCAGCCGACCCCGTCGAATCGGGTGTGTTCGTTGCCGGTCTTGGCGAACTGCCAGCACAGGTCGGCCTGGTGGCGGCTGAGGACGTTCACGCAGAACGCGCCAGCGGGGGCCAGTTCGGCCCACGTGTCGCTGTCGACCTGGGGCAGGAAGCCGACCAGTGGCGGATCGAGCGATACCGACGTGAACGACCCGATCGTGAAGCCCACCGGCCGGTCGCCGTTGAGCCCGGTGATGACGGTGACGCCGGTGGGGAAGTGCCCCAGCACCCTGCGGAACTGCTTGGAATCGAACGTTGCTGCGCCGGCGGAATCGCTCACCCGGGCGACCGTAGACGACGCGGGCCCGTCGCTGCACGCTCGCCTGCCAGCTGGCGGGACGGACTCAGCCCGGGTTCATCGGGATGGCGACTCGTTCCTCGCCGCCGTCCCGATGAACCCGGGCTCCGTAACACTTTGCGTTCAAGCGCCACGCAGGCTGGGGTTCACCAACGGTGCACCAGGGCCAACGTTTCCCGCAACTGCCACAGGCTGGGCTGCGCCGGGTGAGCAACGCCAACGATCGCTGGATCCAGACTTATCGCGCCGCGGCCACGGGCACCTACCCTGGCGGCGTGGAGGCGGCCAGCGACCGGCAAGAGACCAAGCAGGTGATGCGGCGGGCGATCAGCGAGCTGCGCCGGGTGCTGCCCGACCAGCCCACCCGCTCGATCGCCCTGTGGCTCACGGTCACCAGCCTGCCCGAGGTGCGCCAGGCCGCGAGTGTGTTGGCCTACACGTCGTTGCGCGGCGAGCCCGACAGTGCCCCGTTCGTCGCGTGGTGCCACGAGTCGGGCAAGCGGGTGGCGTTCCCGGAGGACGACCCGCTGCCCGACCCGGCCACGTTCGACCTGGTGATCGTGCCCGGTGTGGCGTTCACCGAACGCGGCGCCCGGCTGGGCCGGGGCGGCGGTTGGTACGACCGGCTGCTCCCGCAGCTCCGGGCCGACTGCGCCACCGTCGGGGTGGCGTTCGACATCCAGGTGCTGCCGGAGCTACCGGTCGAACCGCACGACGTCCCCGTCGACGTCGTCGTCACCGAAACCCACACCTACCCCTGACGCAAGGGGCCCGGCACCTTGCGTTACTCGCCGTCTTCGTAGTACTCGCGGCCGAGGTGGGTGATCTGCTCTTCGCCCATCATCCAGCGCAGCGTGTTCTTCAGCTTGGTGAGCTGGATGAACACGTCGTGCTCGGGGTACAGGCCGGGGGCCGTCATCGGCGCCTTGTAGTAGAAGCTCAGCCACTCCTGGATGCCGCCCAGGCCGGCGCGCTGGGCGAGGTCGGAGAACAGCACCAGGTCGAGCGCCAGCGGGGCGGCGAGGATGGAGTCGCGACAGAGGAAGTCGACCTTGATCTGCATCGGGTAGCCGAGCCACCCGAAGATGTCGATGTTGTCCCAGCCCTCCTTGTTGTCGCCGCGCGGGGGGTAGTAGTTGATGCGCACCTTGTGGTACACGTCGCCGTACAGCGAGGGGAACTTCTCCGGTTCGAGGATGTGCTCGAGCACGCCCAGCTTCGACTCTTCCTTGGTCTTGAAGTTCTCGGGGTCGTCGAGCACCTCGCCGTCGCGGTTGCCCAAGATGTTCGTGGAGTACCAGCCGTTGAGGCCGAGCATGCGCGCCTTGAGCATCGGGCCGAGCACCGTCTTGATGAGCGTCTGGCCGGTCTTGAAGTCCTTGCCCGAGATCGCCACGTTCTTCTCGACCGCCAGTTCGCGCAGGGCCGGGATGTCGACGGTGAGGTTCGGGGCGCCGTTGCAGAACGGCACGCCTTCGAGGATCGCCGCATACGCGTACAGCATCGACGGGGCGATGGTGGGGTCGTTGGCGTCGATCGCGGCCTCGAACGCCTCGATCGAGGCGTGCGCCGGGCCGGGCTCGATGAAGATCTCGGTCGACGCGGCCCAGATCATCACGAGGCGGTCGCACTGCTTCTCGTCTTTGAAGCGGTTGATGTCTTCGCGGATCGCTTCGAGCATCGAGCGCTTGTTCACGGTGCCGAGTGTGTTCTCGCCGTCGAGCCGCTTCACGTAGTGGCGGTCGAAGGCGGCCTTCATCGGGCGCACGTCGCGCAACGCGTCCGAGATCGACTCGACGTGGCGGTGCGGGTCGAGCACGCCGGCGCGCATGGCTGCCACGTAGGCGTCGTCCGGGAACGGGTCCCAGCCGCCGAACACGACATCGGACAGTGGCGCGACCGGCACGAAGTCGCGGATCAGCGGCGCGCGGTTGTCGGTGCGCTTGCCGAGGCGGATCGTGGCCATCTGCGAGAGCGAGCCGATCGGGTCGCCTTCGCCACGCCGGGCGAGTTCGACGCCGGCGATCAGCGTCGACGAGACGGCGCCGAGGCCGACGGTGAGAATGCCGAGGCGCCCACTGTGGGGGGCGACCGTGGGAGTGGACAAGGTAGTCATGGTGGAGTCACCCTAAGCGATGCTGATGAATAGATAAAGACTGTTCAGAAAATCTGAACTATTCTGTGTCGGGTGCTGCCCGACATCTCGATCCGCCAATTGCAGTACCTCGTGGCGGTCGCCGACGAACCGAACTGGGCGGCCGCGGCCGAGGCCGTCGGCGTCAGCGCGTCGGCGCTCTCGCAGGGCTTGGCCGAACTGGAGCGGCGGGTCGGCGTCGAGTTGTTCGAACCGCTCGGCCGACGGCGGGTGCTGCGCGCGTCGGCAGTGCCGGTACTCGAACACGCCCGCCGGGTGATTGGGCTGACCCGCGACCTCGCCGACTGGTCGGGCCGGATGCGCGGTGCGCAGACGGGGCGGGTGCGGCTGGGCATGATCGACGTCGCCGCCGTCGTCCACTTTCCCGACGTGGTGCGAACGTTCGGCGCCGAGCGACCCGACGTTGCGTTGACCGTGTCGGTTGCTCCCTCGGGCGCGCTACTCGACCAACTCCGTGCCGGTCATGTCGACTTGGTCGTGTGCGTGGAGCCACCGAGTGCGGTGGCGGGCGTCGATACCGAGGTGTTGGTGGAAGAGCCGCTGGTGGTCGTCGGCCCGGCGAACGCGCCGGAGTGGGGGCCGTGGGTGACGTTCCCGAGCGGCTCGCACACGCGCGAGCTGATTCTCACCGGCCTGCGCGCCCTGGGCACGCCGCTGGAGATCGCGGCCGAGAGTCACCAGCCCGACGTGCTGGTGCAGATGGTGCGGCTCGGCCTGGGCTCGACAGTGCTCCCGCGGCACGGCTTGCCCGACGACGTGACGATCGGCCCCGAGGTGGCCACCCGCCGGCTTGTGCTCGCCCGCCGCGCCGCCAGCGTCAGCGACCCCGCCGTCGACGAGCTCGCGGCCCGCCTCGTTACGAACGGTGCCAGACACCGTTCGTAACGAGGCGGCGCGTCAGCCTTGGAACGGGCCGGGGCTGTACAGCGTGGGGACGAACACGGCGGTCAAGTAGACGCCGATGAGCCTGTGCCGCTACGAGCCGGACTCGCCGGTGCGCTGGGAGGTCGGCCCGACGTGAGCGGACGGCGGAGCAGGAGCAGTTGGTGGCGGCGGTCGTCGCCGGGTACGTCGGGGTCGAGTTCGGCCTGGCCGAGGTGCACGAAGCCGGCCGCCAGCAGCGCCCGCCACGACGCGACGTTGCCGAGGTTCACCGGCACGAGGATCTCGGTCGTGCCGGGCCACGCGGCCCAGACGTGGTCGGCGAACGCACGGATCATCCGGGTCCCCAGGCCGCGGCCGGTGTCAGCCGACTCGCCGATCAGGTAGTCGATGGTCGCCGTGCCCGCTCCCACCTTGGCCACACCGGCGAGCTCGTCGAAGTATTCGGGGTAGTCCCGGAGCAGGCAGTACTGGATCAGGCCGACCGGACGCCCGTCGTCGAGCACGACGAAGTCGGCGGCTGATTCGGCCCCGTCGGCAGCAGGCCCGAAATCGTGCTCGATGGCGTCGGGAGCCGGATCGTGGTGCCACCACCGGGCGACGTGCTCGGCCGCCAGCCAGCGCCCGAGCAGGGCGAACCGTTGACGGGTGAGTGCTTCGAACGCGATCTTGCTCACGCCCCACACACCGTACGCGGCCTGGTCGGATCGAGACACGCCCGCGCCGTCAGCAGGCACGGGCCGTCGGCTGAGACCTTGCGTCACGGTGTGCGACTGCGGAGCAGTACCTCGTCGCGACAGCACGCGCCGTGCACGGTCTGTGCGCACGCGACGCACACCGCGAGATGCCGGCGAACCGCCCGGATTGCGGAGAACTGCCGCCAGGCACCGCGGTCGGCGTCGAACAGTTCAGCCGTGTGCAGCAGCGCGGCCAGACGGCGTCGGGCGCGGCCCACCAGTACGAGTTTCTGACTCGCGCGGGGAGTTCCCGGCAACCAATCCGCGGCCAACGGAACGTGTCTGGCACTATCCGTTCGGGGTGACGAGGGCTTTGGCGCCGGTGGCGATGCGGGCGTAGCGGGCGATCGCGGTGGGGTCGACCACGTCGGCCAGGCCGAGCCGCTCGGCGTACGACGAGGCGAACGTCGTGGTGATCTCGTCGGCGACGCGTTGGCGCAGCGCGGCGCCCGCCTCGGGCCCGATCTTGATCAGGAACGGGGTCAGCAACCATCCGCCGACCGCCCATGCCATGCCGTACTCGCGCTTGAGCACCGTGGGGCTGCGGTCCAGCCCGCCGTACGTGTACACCTGCTTGAGTTGCGCCGAGCCGTAGGTACTGAACTGCTCGGCGCTGTCCGACAGTGCCCGCTCCATCGAGCGCAGCAACGTGTCGGCCAGCGTGCCGCCGCCGATCGCGTCGAACGCGATCGTGGCACCGGTGGCCTTGAGCGCAGCGACGAGGCCCTCGGGGAAGTCGTCGGCGCTCGTGTCGACGATGTGTTCGGCGCCCTCGGCGCGCAACAACTCGGCCTGCTCGGGGCGCCGCACCAGGTTCACCAGCGGCACACCGTCGGCGATGCAGATCCGGTTGAGCATCAGCCCGAGGTTCGACGCACCGACCGTGTGCACCAGTGCGGTGTGACCCTCGGCGCGCATCGTCTCCACCATGCCGAGCGCGGTGAGCGGGTTGACGAACGCGCTGGCCGCCTGCTCGGCGGTGGTGCCGGAGCGCATCGGCAGGCATTGCTCGACGTGCAGCGTGCGGTACTCGGCGTAGGCGTTGCCGGACAGGAAGCCGACGACCTTGCCGAGCAGTGCCTGCGCGCGTTCCGACGAACCGGCTGCCACCACGGTGCCGGCACCCTCGTTGCCGGCTGGCATCGCCCGGCCCACTCGGGCTTGCAAGGCCCGCAGCGCAGCCGGGTTGAGCGGTAGCTGTACTGCCGGCTGACTGCCATGGACGGCTTCGGCCGCGGTGACGTCACCGCCGGCGAACAGCACGCCCATGTCGGACGGATTGACCGGCGCAGCCTCGACCCGCACGACCACCTGGTCGTCGCCCGGCGCAGCGACCTCGCGTTCGGTGACCGCGACCGTGACGGTGGCGTCGTCGCCGACGGTCGAGCGCAGTTCGAGGGCGGTGGCCGGCAGGTTGTCCGTTGTCATGCGAGCACGCTGCCCGATCGCGCCCCACCCATGCAACGTGGAGGATCGTTACCCGCCGTGGTCGAATGCCGGGCTCTGCCCGGCGTATCGGGACCAGGGTGCGCGGATAGCCTGGTAGGCGGCGACACCGGCGAACGCGGTAGCGGTCCACACGGCTGCCGGCCACAGTTGCGATTGGCCGGCAGCGCCCAGCGTGACCGCTGCAACCGCGGTCACCGCCGCCAGACCGACGAAGACGATGGTGGCCGTTCGGCCGGCCGGGCTACTCGGGGCGCCGCTGCGGCGCAGCCATTCGAGCAGCGTGACGCCGACGAAGCCGCCGGTCACCTGGAGCAGCGCGACCCACGGCGCCCCGCCGGCACTGGCCACCGCCAGCAGCCCGGCGGCCCCGATCGCGGCGAGCGCGAGGCCGACCTGCTTGCTGGCGCCGATCATTCGGTGATGCGTGGCTGGGAGCGCGCGGGCGACCGCACCGGCCGCGCCGAGCCGGGTGACCGCCGCCGCCGCCGCCTCGTGGGGCCCGAGACCCTGGGCGACGAGTTCGGCGCGGGTGTCGTCGAGGTGATCGCCGATTTCGTCGAGCAGGCGTTCACCGCCGACGCGCCCGCGGACGCGGCGGGCGAGGCGGTGGAGGTAGTCGGCGATCGGGTCGGGCGGGTTGGGCGTCACGGCGCGGCCTCGCCGAGCACGCCGGTGATACCGGCCGCGTACTGCTCCCACTCGCGCCGCCGCGACGCCAGTGCGGCGGACCCGTTCGCGGTCAACGTGTACACGCGTCGTTGCCGCCCGGCGACGGTGGTGCGTTCGCTGGCGACGAGGCCGTCGACTTCCAGGCGGTGCAGCGCCGGGTACAGCGTGCCCTCCTGGATCGCGAAGCGACCGCCGCTGTGCTCGTCGAGGTGCCGCGCGATCGCGTACCCGTGCTTGGGCCCTTCGGCCAGCGCGGCGAGCAGCAACAGGTCGACATGTCCCTGCGTGCGGCGGCCGGGCAGCTCGATCACGAGCGCGCTCCGGTGATGGCACCGCCTTCACGGGCGGGGTTGCGCGGGGCCGGCCGGGCCAGCACCAGGGCGGCGACCACGGCGTACGTGCCGTACGCCACCACCTCGCCGGTGGACGGTGTGGCATGCCACCCGAACACGCCGCGGACGAGATCGCCGAGCCAGTGGGGGAGTGCCCCCAACCACCCGATCTCGACGAACACGTCGGGGTCGGTGCCGAGCGCGGCCTGGGTGCTGCGCACCATGCCGGTCGCCAGGCCGGCCGCGATCAGCGCCAACAGCACGGCCGTCCCGGTGGCTGCTCCGGCGACCGACTCGCGCGCCAGCCGGTAGCCGATCACGCCGAGCGTGGTCGCCGTGAGGACCCCGAGCAGCATCGCCGGGCCGCCTGGCGCCCACCGGTCGCCGCCTCCGGCGGCGGGGAACACCGCCAGTTCGAGACCTTCACGCAGCACCGCGAGAAACGCCGACACGACCAGCCCCGACGCCTGCGCGGCGTCGACCGGCGGGTGATCGGTCTGGGTCCAACGCACGACCCAGCTGGCGGTGGACGTCAGTGCCACGATCGCGATCGCGGCGACGATCGCCTTGATCGTGTGCCGGGTCGTGTCGTCGATCAGGGCGTGGGCGCTGCGCACGCCGACGACGATCGCCACGCAGATCACCACCGCCGCGGCCACCGCGACCAGGAGCCGCCGTTGGTGACCCGACCCGCGCAGGATCAGCGCGATCATCATCACGATCAGCGCCGCTTCGAGGCCTTCGCGCAGTCCGAGTGCGAACATCAGGGCGACCGTGACAGGTCGATACCAACATCTGCAATCCCTTGACTGTCGATGTATTCGGGAACGACCAGCAGCGGATCGCCGGAGAGCGACACGGCGACGGTGGCGCCGGGCCGCGGTTCGGCCGACGCCGGCCAGCGGCCGCGCACCAGCACGCCACCCACCATGACGTCGACGAGCACGTCGTGGCCCTGGAACTCGACCGACACCACGGTTGCCGGGTGACCCGCGTCGCCGTTGGCGAGCGTGAGCTGTTCGGGGCGCACGAGCACCTGCGCCGCGCCCGCAAGGGTCACCTCGGCCGCCACCGCCCCGATCGCGGTGTGGGCCACGCCGGCGGCCGCCGTTGCAGGCAGCGTCACCACCTCGCCCAGTGCGCGGGCTGCGGCGACATCGACGGGGTGCAGATAGACGTCGCGGGTGGTACCGGTTTGGACGACCTGCCCGGCGCGCATGACGGCCAGTTGATCGGCCATCGACATCGCCTCGGCGGGGTCGTGGGTGACCAACAGGGCAGTGGCCCCGGCTGCCCGGAGGGCGGCCGCGACGTCGCCGCGCAGGCGGCCGCGCAGGGTGGCGTCGAGCGCCGCGAACGGCTCGTCGAGCAGCACCACGTCGGGTTCGGGTGCGAGCGCGCGGGCGACCGCCACGCGCTGCTGCTGACCCCCCGACAGCTGATGCGGGTACCGGTCGGCGTAGCCGTCGAGCCCGACCATGCCGAGCAGTTCGACGACGCGCCGGTCGGTGCCGCGGCGGCGCCCGCGGCCGAGCCCGTAGGCGACGTTGGCGGCGACCGTCAGGTGCGGGAACAGCGAACCGTCCTGGGGGACGATGCCGACCCGCCGGCGTTCGGGCGCCACGGTGAGCGTGCGGCTCGACACGGTCCGCTCGCCGAGTTCGATGGTGCCGTCGTCGAGCCGCTCGAACCCGGCCAGCGCGCGCAGCAACGTCGTCTTGCCCGACCCCGATTCGCCGAGCACCACGGCCAGCGTGCCCGCCGCGATCGTGAGGTCGACCCCGTCGAGGGCCACTACCGGCGGGCGGCTCGGGTACGTCTTGCGGGCGCCGGTCACGCGCACGGTGCTCACGTCGGGTCCTCCAGTTGGGCGCGGGTCAGCACGGCGGTGGGTAGCGCGGCCACGAGTACGAGCGCGGCGGCGAACGGGGCCGCGGCGGCGAACTGCTGGGCGTCGGTGTGCGACCACAGCCGGGTGGCGAGCGTGTCGATGCCGATCGGGCGCAACAGCAGCGTGGCGGGGAGTTCCTTGGCGACGGCGATGAACACGAGTGTGGCCGCCGAACCGAATCCAGGCAGCGCCAGTGGCACGGTGACGCGACGCCACACCGACACCGGACGGTCACCGAGCGAGGCCGCAACCTGTTCGAGTGCCGGTGACGAGTGGGCGACCGCGGCCTGGATCGCGCCGATCGCCAGCGACAGGAACATGACCACGTAGGCGGCGACGAGCATCGGCGTGCGCTGGTACAGCGGCCCGGCGTAGCGCACGCCGAAGAACACGAGCGACAGTGCCACCACCACACCCGGCAGCGCGTGCCCGGCGTAGGCGGTCCACACCGACCACGTCGACAGGCGCCCTGGGTGGCGGGCGGCGAGGACGGCCACCGGGGTGGCGATCGCCACGGTCGCCGCGGCGGCCACCGCCGAGATCCAGAGCGTGGTGCCGAACGCTCCGGTGACCTCGCCCCACGTCGTCGACGACGACCCGCGGCGCACCCAGCGCACGAGATTCCCGGCCGGCACCGCGAACACGGCCACGATTAGCCCCCAGCCGGCGAGGAACGCCGGCCACCGCCACGCGCCGAGCTGCACGACCGGCCGGCGCCGGGCGGCGCCCGGCCCGGCGCGGTCGACGCGCCCTGCCGCGCCCCAGCGCACTGCGAGCACGAGCGGTACCGCGGTGACGGCTACCAGCAGGCAACCCAGCACGGCGGCGGGGGTGCGGTCGAACGACGCCTGGTACGACTGGTAGATCACCCGGGTCAGCGTCTCGTAGCGCATCGTCGCCACTGCCCCGAATTCGCTCATGGTGTAGAGGCCGACGAGCAGCACGCCGGCGACGATGGCGGGGCGAACCTGGCGCACGGTGACCGTGAAGAACACGGTGAGCGGGCGGCGCCCGGCGACCCGGGCCACCTCGGCGAGGCCCGGGTCGGCACGCCGCAGCGCGCCGAGCACCGGCAGGTACACGTAGGGGTACGAGATCGACACGAGTACCAGCGCGGCACCGCGGAACCCTGCCAGTTCGGGGCGCCAGCCGATCCATGCCCAGCCGGCGACGTACGACGGCATCGCCAGCGGCATCGCCAACGCGACCCGCAGCACGCGACGGCCGGGCAGGTCGGTGCACGCGACCAGCCACGCCGCGCCGACGCCGAGCACGACCGCGGCCAGCGACACGGCCAGTGCCAGGCCGACGGTGTTCTCCACGAGGTCGAGCGTGCGCGGCCGCCACAGGGTGGCTCGCACCGGCGCCCAGCCGCGGTCGGTGGCGCGCACGGCGATGTACACGATCGGTAGGCACACCAGGGCGCACGCCGCAAGGCCGCCGATCGACAGTGCGATCGGCGGCCTGGGGCGACGCACCGGCAAGCCGGTACGGGTCACGGGTGACAGGCGGAGCTCAGCTGAGCAGGCCCAGCTCGGTCAGGAGTGCCTGGGTGGCTTCGAGCGAGTCGAGGTCGGTCAGGTCGATCGCCGGCCCGTCGAGCTCGTCGCGTCCCGGGTAGCCGACCGGGTCGGCGAGACCGGGCAGCACCGGGTACTCGTGGGTTTCCTCGACGAAGTAGGTCTGGCCCTCTTCGGACAGGAGGAACTCGACGAACGCCAGCGCGGCAGGGTTGTCGGCGCCGCCGTTGGTGATGCCGACCGCGGTGGCGTTGAAGAGGCCGCCCGGGTCGCCGCCCTTCGGGAAGATCAGCTGGGCGACCATGTTCTCGGTACCCAGTTCAGCGGCCAGGCCGGCCCAGTAGTAGTGGTTGATCAGGCCGAGTTCGAGTTCGCCGTCGTTCACCGCAGCGAGCACGTTGCCGTTGCTGGAGATATCGGTGCGCACGCCGTTGGCGATCATCGCCTCGAGCCACTCGCGGGCGGCGTCGTCGCCGTGGGTGACGCGGAAGCCGGTGACGAACGCCTGGAAGCCGGCGTTACCGGGCACGATCGCGACCTTGCCGTTCCACTGCGGGTCGGTGAGTTCGAGCACGCCGGCGGGGGGCTCGGGTACCAGGTCGGGGTTGTAGACGATGACGCGTGAGCGGCCGGTGACGCCGACCCACAGGTTGCCGGCCGGCGGCTGGAACCGGGGGTCGACTGAGCTCACCAGGTCGGCCGGCAGCTCGCTCAGCAGGCCGGCCTTGGCGAGCACGCCGACCGCCCCGACCTCTTGCGAATAGAAGACGTCGGCGGGGGTGCGGTCGCCCTCTTCCAGCAGTGCCGCGCCGACCTCGGCCGAGCTGCCGTAGCGGACCTTGACGTCGACACCGGTGGCCGCCTCGAAGGCGTCGATCACGCCTTGGACGAGCCCTTCACTGCGCCCGCTGTACAGCGTCAGCTCGAGACCTTCCAGCGACTCGCCGGCGGGGGCGGTGGTATCGGGCGCCGGGGCACCGGTGGTGCCGGGCGTTTCGGGCTCGGTCGGCTCGGGCTCGGGCTCGGGCTCTGCGTCCGGTTGCGTCGGCTCGGGTGCCGGCTCGGTGGGTTCGGGGGTGGCGTCGGTTGCCACCGGTGGGTCGGTGGCGGCGACGTCGTCATCGTCGCCACCACACGCAGCGGCGGTGAGGGCGAGTGCGGCGACCAGCGCGACTGCGCCGAGCCGTCGGGGTGTGCGGTTCGTGTTCACGGGTGGTGATGCTCCTTGAGGGGCCTGCAACGGGAGGGGGTCCTGCAACGGACGCCTATGCATAGCAGAGCGATGCATCTTCTGTAAAGGTGACCTAATCCTGGTGTGGGAGCGCGCCTACCGGACGGGGTCGCGGATCGGGGTTGGTAGGCGGGTCTGGCTGTGGCAGACTGGCAGACGTGTCCGTTACCAGCGACGCCCGCACCACCCTCGTAGTACTCATGTAGCGCGCGCTCACCCGCGTGCGCTTGACCTCCCAGCCGGGGGGTCCTTTTCGTTTTTCCGCCCGTTCGCACCAAACTTGACCGGCTGCATGCTTGCGGCCACAGAACCGAGACGCGATGACCGACACCACTCCCACCAACTTGAACTGGGGCACCGACCAGCCCGACGCCGGCCCCGACCAGGCGTACGCGCCGAAGAACGGGACGAAGTTCACGGGTGCCCAGGCGCTGATCAAGGCGCTCGAGATGCAAGGCGTCGACGTCATGTTCGGCTTGCCGGGCGGTTGCATCATGCCGGCCTACGACGCGCTGATCGGCTCGTCGATCCGCCACGTGCTGGTGCGTCACGAACAGGGCGCCGGGCACATGGCCGAGGGCTACGCCCACGTCACCGGTCGCCCGGGCGTGGCGATGGTCACCAGCGGCCCGGCGGCCACGAACCTGGTCACGCCGCTGATGGACGCCTACATGGACTCGATCCCGATGGTGGGCATCACCGGCCAGGTGGCGACGACGGCGATCGGCACCGACGCGTTCCAGGAGTGCGACACGGTCGGCATCACCCGCTCGTGCACCAAGCACAACGACCTGGTGATGTCGGCCGACGAGGTGCCGATGGCGATCCGCCAGGCGTTCCACCTGGCCACCACCGGGCGCCCTGGCCCCACGCTGGTCGACCTGCCCAAGGACGTCCTCAACGCGACGATGGAGTGGTACTGGCCGTCCGACGACGAGGTCGCGGCGAGCCTGCCCGGGTACCGGCCCACCACCAAGGGCCACCCGCGGATGATCAAGGAGGCCGCCCGCCTGATCCTGGCAGCCGAGCGACCGGTGTTGTACATCGGCGGTGGCACGCTCAAGGCGCGCGGCGCCGAGGCGCTGCGCGAGCTGGCCGAACTCACCCAGGTCCCGGTCGTCACCACGCTGATGGCGCGGGGTGTGTTCCCCGACAGCCACCCGCTCAACCTGGGCATGCCGGGCATGCACGGCACCGCCACGGCCACCACCGCGCTCCAGAAGAGCGACCTGCTGATCAACATCGGCGCCCGCTTCGACGACCGCATCACCGGCCGGCTCGACAGCTTCGCCCGCGAGGCCAAGGTCATCCACGTCGACATCGACCCGGCCGAGCAGGGCAAGGTGCGCCGCCCCGACGTGCCGATCGTCGGCGACGCCCGGCTGGTCACCGAAGAGCTCGTGCGGGCACTGCGCGAACTGCTCGACGGTGGCACCGCCCAGGCCGACATCACCGCCTGGAAGAGCCGCATCTCGGGGTGGCAAGAGCTGTTCCCGTTGCACTACGAGCCGTCCGAGCCGGGCGCCCGCCTCAAGCCGCAGTACTGCCTGGAACAGTTGCGCGACCTGGCGCCGGAGGGCACGATCCTCACGTCGGGCGTGGGCCAACACCAGATGTGGTCGTCGCAGCACTGGCGCTTCGAGCAGCCGTACACGTGGGTCAACTCCGGTGGCCTGGGCACGATGGGGTTCTCGATCCCGGCCGCGATCGGCGCCAAGGCCGGCCAGCCCGACAAGACGGTGTGGGCGGTCGATGGCGACGGCTGCTTCCAGATGACCGCCCAGGAACTGGTCACCTCGACCGTCGAGAAGATCCCCATCAAGGTCGCCCTGCTGAACAACTCGTACCTCGGCATGGTCCGCCAGTGGCAGGACATGTTCTACGACCAGCGCGAGAGCGAGGTGTTCTTGTCGGGCGACTGGCCGAACTACGTGCAATGGGCCGAGTCGATGGGCTGCGCGGCCATCCGTGTCGAGTCGCCCGAAGAGGTCGCCCCGGCGATCGAGTGGGCCAACTCGATCAACGACCGCTCGGTCGTCGTCGAGTTCCGCACCGACTGGGCCGAGCACGTGTTCCCGATGGTCGCCGCCGGCACGTCGAACGACGACGTGATGGTCCACCCCGCCCAAGCCGCCAACCGGGACAAGCTCCGATGAGCAACGAACCGTGCCAGGCACGGTCCGCTGCCGGGGGTGGCCGGTGAGCGCGCCGCTCGAGCCGAACCACCACATCTTGTCGGTGCTGGTCGAGAACCGGCCCGGTGTGCTGGCGCGCGTGTCCAGCCTGTTCGCCCGGCGCGGGTTCAACATCTTCTCGCTCGCCGTCGCCCCGGCCGAGGACGAACGGATGAGCCGCATCACGATCGTCGTCGACGTCGAGTCGGCACCGGTCGAGCAGGTGGTCAAGCAACTGTTCAAGCTGGTCGAGGTCGTCAAGATCTCCGAGCTCGACCCGCGCCGCTCGGTCGAGCGCGAACTGCTGCTGACCACCGTGCGCGCCGAGCCGGAACGCCGCAACGAGATCGTCGAACTGGTCCAGATCTACGAGGGCAAGATCCTCGCGGTCGGCCCCGAGGCGGTCACGTTGAGCATCGACGGTGCGCCCGACCAACTCGACGACTTCGTCAACCTGCTGGCCCCGTACCAGCTCGTGGAGCTCCAGCGCACCGGCCGGGTCGCGCTCCCCAAGCTCGATCGCAGCGCGCGGCTGCGGTCTGCCAACCCCACACCTCATCAACCCACACAAGGAAAGGCTGGCTGATGGCCGCCAACGTCTACTACGAAGCAGATGCCGACCCCTCGATCATCCGCGGCCGCAAGGTCGCGATCGTCGGCTACGGCAGCCAGGGCCACGCCCACGCCCTGAACCTCAAGGAGTCGGGCGTCGACGTGGTGGTGGGGCTGCGCGACGGGTCGTCGTCGGTGGCCAAGGCCGAGCACGCCGGGCTGACGGTGAAGAGCATCGCCGACGCGGCGGCATGGGCCGACGTGATCATGATCCTCGCCCCCGACACCGAGCAGAAGCGGATCTTCGACGAGCACATCGCCGCCAACCTCCAGGCCGGTGACGCGCTCGCGTTCGCCCACGGCTTCAACGTGCGCTTCGGCCGGATCGTCGCCCCCGAGGGCGTCGACTCGATCATGATCGCCCCCAAGGGCCCCGGCCACCTCGTGCGCCGCACCTACGTCGAGGGCGGCGGCGTGCCGGCCTTGATCGCGGTCGACCAGGACGCCACCGGCAACGCCAAGGCGCTGGCCCTGTCGTACGCCGAGGCGATCGGCGGCGCCCGTGCCGGCGTGATCGAGACCACGTTCCCCGAAGAGACCGAGACCGACCTGTTCGGCGAGCAGGTGGTGCTCTGTGGCGGGCTCACCAAGCTCGTGCAGTACGGGTTCGAGACGCTCACCGAGGCCGGCTACGCGCCCGAGATGGCGTACTTCGAGTGCCTCCACGAGGTCAAGCTGATCGTCGACCTGATGTACGAGGAAGGCATCGCCGGGATGCGCTACTCCATCAGCGACACCGCCGAGTACGGCGACCTCACCCGCGGTCCGCGGATCATCACCGCCGACACGAAGGCCGAGATGAAGAAGGTGCTCGACGAGATCGTGTCGGGCCAGTTCGCCGACGAGTGGGTCGCCGAGTCCGAGTCGGGCCGGGCCAACTACCACCGCCTCCAGCAGGAGGGCAAGGACCACCCGATCGAGGTCGTCGGTGCCCAGTTGCGGGCGATGATGCCGTGGATCTCGGCTGGCAAGCAGAGCGTGAAGGAAGCCAGCGGCGGCGACAGCTGATCTTGCTTTGCGTGTGGATGTTGCGCACTAAATGCGCAACATCCACACGCAAACGCCCGGTGCTCGGTGTGGTCAGGCTGTGGCGACCTCGCAGGCGATGCGCATCATCTCGTCGACGCCGCGCTTGAGTTCCTCGTCGCTGATCCGCTCCACGTGACCGTCGGCAGCGAGGATGTCGGACACGACCATCATCGCCAGCGCTTCGATCCGGTGCACCGCGGCGACCACGTACATCATCGCCGCCTCCATCTCGACGCCGAGGTGCCCGGTGCGCTTCCACACGCCGAAGCGCGGGTTCGGGTCGTAGAACACGTTGCTCGACACGACCGGGCCGACGTGGACCTGGGCGCCTTGGGCGCGGCTCAGTTCCGCGGCCCGTACCGCCAACTCGAACGTGGCGGTCGGCGCGTAGGTGTCCATCTGGGCGTAGCGCAGGGGTGTCGTGTCGTCGGCGCTGGCCGAGATCGCCACCACCGTGTCGCCCATCCGCATCGTGTCCTGGAGGCCGCCGCAGGTGCCGACCCGCACGAGCCGCTGGGCGCCGAGCATGACGAGCTCTTCGAACGCGATGCCTGCCGAGGGGCACCCCATGCCCGTGGTCTGCACGCTGATCGGCCGGCCCTCGAACGTGCCGGTGTAGCCGAGCATGCCGCGCTCCTCGTTGACCAGCCGGAAGCCGGGGTCGAAGAAGGTCTCGGCGATGTAGGTGGCACGGCGCGGGTCGCCCGGGCACAGCACGTTCGGGGCATAGTCACCGGGCTCGGCACGCAGATGAATCGGCATGGGCACGAGACTACGCAAGCCGACCAACCCACTTGGTTGAGCCGTCCAGGTGGTCGAGCCGTCCAGGTGGTTGAGCCTGTCGAAACCGCCGGGCGCCGAGCAGGCGCGGCGATCGTAGGCTGGCCCGATGCTGCGCCTGTACGACACCGCTACTCGCGAGGTCCGCGAGCTCGCTCTGCGCGAGCCCGGCAAGGTGAGCATCTACCTGTGCGGCCCCACCGTGTACGGGCCGCCCCACCTCGGTCATGGCCGGGCGACGCTCGAGTACGACATCCTCCGCCGCTATCTCGAGTGGACCGGGCTCGACGTACGGCTGGTGTCGAACATCACCGACATCGAGGACAAGATCATCGCCCGCGCCCAGCGCGAGGGGCGTCCGTGGCAGGACATCACGCACAAGTGCGAGCGGGTCTGGTTCGACGCGATGCGCGGCATCAACGTGGGGCGGCCGACGGACGTGCCGCACGCCACCGAGTACGTCGACGAGATGGTGGCGATGATCGGCGAGCTGCTCGACCTCGGCCGCGCATACGAGACCGACGACGGCATCTACCTGTCGGTCGAGACGGTCGAGGGCTACGGCCTCTTGGCCCAGCAGTCGCTCGACGAGATGCTCGCCGGCGGTGGCGACCGCGAGGTACTCGGTGCCGACGACAAGCGCCACCCGGCCGACTTCGTGCTGTGGAAGTTCTCCAAGCCCGACGAGCCGGCGTGGCCGTCGCCGTGGGGTGACGGGCGTCCGGGCTGGCACAGCGAGTGCGTGGTGATGAGCCTCGACCTGCTCGGCGAGGGGTTCGACCTGCACTGCGGCGGGCAAGACCTGCGCTTCCCGCACCACGAGAACGAGCGCGCCCAGGCGGTGGCGCTCGGCAAGCGGTTCGCCAACCACTGGATGCACAACGGGTTCGTCGTCGACGCCGAGGGCGAGAAGATGTCGAAGTCGCTCGGCAACGTGTCGAACCTGCTCGACCTGATCGAGCACTACGACCCGCGGGCGTACCGGATGGTGCTGCTCCAGTCGCACTACCGGTCGCCGGTCAAGATCACCCAGGACAACCTCGACGCAGCGATCCGTGCGCTGGCCGGGCTGGACGCGTTCGCCGCCCGCACGGCGGGGGTGGCCGCCGCGCCCGCCGACGCGGCCGTGCTCGATCAGTTCCGCGCGGCCATGGACGACGACCTCGACACGCCGCGTGCCACGGCGCTGCTGTTCGACACCGTTCGTGCGGCCAACGCCGCGCTCGACGCCGGCGCGCCCGAAGCCCCGGCGCTGGTCGCCGCCGCCCACCAGATCGCCACAGTGTTCGGGCTGGTGCTCGGCGGAGCGACCGAGGTGCCCGCCGACGTGGCTGCCCAGGCGGCCGCGCTCGACGCGGCCCGCGCCGGGAAGGACTTCGCCACGGCCGACGCGATCCGGGCCGAGCTACAGGCCGTCGGCTGGACGGTCGAGACCACCAAGGACGGCACCACCGTCCGCCGCTGAACGCGCAACGGCCCGCCCCGGCGAACCGGGGCGGGCCATCGGACTGTCAACTGGTGGCGACGATCAGTCTTCGACCGCTAGCGGGAACGGGATCAGGATGAGTCCCTGCGGCGTGTACTCGGTTGGGTAGAACTCGAGAGTGAGGGTGGCGTACACGATCCGTACGTCGCCCTCGGTCTCGTCGCACACCAGGTTGATGTACTGCCCGAACCCGGTGAGGATGGTGCCGGTGTCGTCGGCGTCCTTGACTTCGAACACACGGTGGGTCGAGTCGGAGTAGAACAAGCCGCTGCCTGTGTCACCACCATCCGTAAGGCGCAGGTATGGCTGGCTGGTCGAGATCGACTGAGTGGCGCCCTTGGTGAGCTGGCAGCGCCCCCGGTCAAGACCTGCCGAGCCATTCGACCACTGCAGTTCGGCGTTGGCGACGACGTAACCGTCGCTGGGTACGTTGATCCTGGTGCGGACGATGAACTCGTCGGCGGCGCTCAGCTGCTTGGAGGGGTTGAAGCTCACGGCGTTGTAGGCGATCCCCGCCTCGTTGCTCGTCTTCGTGTGGTTGATCGAGTTGTTGGCGACGTCGGCCCCGGTCAGGCTTCCGTCCGCGACATGGGCTCCGGTGAGCGACCCGTCTTCGATGTCGGCTCCGGTCAGGCTGCCGTCGACGATGTCGTCACCCGTGTGCTGATGCTCGGTGTAGAAGCCGGCGATGTCGATGACCACGTTGGTTGTGCCGAACCGGTTGAAGACATGGAACTGCCCGTTGGCCGCATTCAAGGTCACCGCGGCAGCGTTGGGGGTGGCAGCCGGTCCGCTGACGTTCACGTTCGAGGCCGTGGGGCGCTCGGCACCTTCGGGATACAGCGTGAGGAACGTCGCCTGTGTCGCGTCGACCGCGGTGACGTTGAGCTGGAGACCGGTCGCGGTGTCGGGCACGACTCCGGCACATGTGCCAGCTACGGCGCCGCGGCCGAGGACCGTGATTGCGGTGTCGGCGGCCACCGGGCCCACCTGGGCGCCGACTTGGGCGTCGCCGGGTCGGGTGTCGACGAGGCGGCATGGGGTGATGGGGACGTATGCGGTGGCGCCGTCGGGTGTGACCGCGTTGGCGATGCCGAGGCCGCCGGCGCCGAGTGACACGGCAACCGCCGCGCCGATCGCCGCCCAGCGCGCCCGATGGGTGCTGGTAGTGGTGCTGGGTGATGCGTGCATGGCCGGCACCGTATGCCTGGCGATTGTGGCCATCAAGCGAATATCTCGTGATCGGGACGGATTCGGGACTGCCCTGCTTGCGGTTCACGGGCGCGCCGCAGCCCGGTCGGTGTCGCCGTTCTCGCCGACCGGGCTGAGTACCCGTGGGGTGGGGTGTGCGGTTCAGATGATGATCGACACTCCGACGTAGGTGGGGACGTACATCGCCGTGATGTAGACGTCGTCGAAGGCCACGGCGCCGACGCCGTCGATCGAGCAGCGGAGCTGGTAGTTGACGGTGGCGCCCTCGTCGATGGGGTACGTGCGGGTCATCGCCAGCCAGCCCCGGTCGGTGAGCGAGTCCTCCTGGAACTCGTACTTCATGCTGCCGGGCAGCGGGGTGCCGTCGTCGAGGTAGCACATGGCGTTGTCGTAGCCAGCGCTGCCGCCGAACACGTTGGCGGTGGCTGTCACGGTGACGTAGCCGGTCGCCGGGGCGACCACGCTGGTCTCGATGATCGTCGCATTCGGTTGTGGGTGGACGCCGCCCGACGACACGTAGTCGCCGCCCTCTGACCAGTTGTAGGCGACGCCTGGAGCGTCCTTCAGGTCGTTCTGATCGAGGCTCTTGTCGATGATGTCGGCGCCGGTGTGTTGGCGGTCGGTGTAGTACCCGGCGACGTCGATCACGACGTCGACCTGACCGAACCGGTTGAACACGTCGAACTTGCCGTGGGCGTCGTCGAGCGTGACCGTGACCGCGTTCGGCGTGGGCGGCTGGCCGGGTGCCGGGTTGAGGTTCGACACGGTCGGGGTGGCTTGGCCGCTCGGGAAGAAGCGCAGGTTCGTCAGCTGGGTCGCGCCGACCGCGGTGACGTTGAGCTGCAGGCCGGTGGCGCCGGTGGGCAGGTCGCAGTCACCGGGAACATCGCCACGCCCGTCGAACGTGTAGGTCTGGTCGGCGCCGAGCGGCGCGCTGTACGGACCGACGTTGCTGTCCGAGCGGGGTGTCGACGAGGCGGCACGGTGAGATCGGGACGTACGCGGAGGCGCCGTCGGGTGCGGTGGCGTTGACGATGCCGAGGCCGCCGGCGCCGAGCGACACGGCGACGGCGGCACCGAACGCAGCCCAGCGGGCGCGGTGGCTGCTGGGCTGCGGGGTGGTGTTGGTGATCGCGGTGACGGTGTGGTTGGTGTGGTCCTGGACGGTGTTGGCGTGCATGCCTGTCCAGAGCGCCGGCGGGCCAGAACATCGCGAAAACTCGCGATGTTTCTTCTCGTCGAGCTGACGACGCGCCGCAGCCCGGTCGGCGACATCGTTGTCGCCGGCCGGGCTGCAGGCCTGATGTGTTGGGGCGTTGGTGGCGCTGGGGTCAGAGACCCGGGTCGAGGATCTCTCCGATCGGGCCGACCGGGAATGGGTTGAGTGTCACGTCGCCACGCCACGTCGGCACGTAGGTGGCGGTGATGAACGCCTGCGATGCGATCGCGTCGCCGACGGGCGTGCCGCAGATGAGGCTGTACGTCACCTCGCCGGCCGCTTCGACGGGGAACGAGCGGGTCACCTGGATCGACTGCACCGCACCCTGGGCTGGCTCGGTGACGATCTGCTCGAGCGTGGCCGCGACGTTGCTGGTTCCGTTGGCGATCAGACACGAGACGCGGTCGATGGTGGCGTCGTTCGGGAAGTCGAGCACTGCGCTGGCCGACACGGTCACATGACCGCTGGCCGGCGCGTGCAGGTCGACGGCTACGAGCGTGTCGAGGATGCCGATCGGGTTCGGGTTGGGTGCCGCGTTGGACGCCAAGCCCGGCTCGTCGGCGATGTCGACGCGAGTGATGCTCGAGTCGACGATGTCGGCGCCGGTGTGTTGGTGGTCGCCGTAGTAGCCGGCGACGTCGATCACGACGTCGACCTGGCCGAACCGGTTGAACACGTCGAACTTGCCGTCGGCGGTGTTGAGCGTGACGGTGACCGCGTTCGGCGTGGGCGGCTGGCCGGGTGCCGGGTTGAGGTTCGACACGGTCGGGGTGGCCTGCCCGGCCGGGAAGAAGCGCAGGTTCGTGAGCTGGGTCGCGCCGACCGCGGTGACGTTGAGTTGGAGGCCGGTCGTGCCGGTGGGCAGGTCGCAGTCACCGGTGCCGTCGCCCCAGCCGTCGAACGTGTAGGTCTGGTCGGCGCCCAGCGGTGCGCTGTACGGGCCGATGTTGCTATCGGCCCTCGTATCGGCGAGTCGACAAGGGCTGATGGGTACGTACGTCGAGGCGCCGTCGGGGGCGGTGGCGCTGACGAGTCCGAGGCCGCCGGCGCCGAGCGAGACGGCGACGGCGGCACCGAACGCAGCCCAGCGAGTGCGGTGGCTGCTGGTGGTGGTGGCAGCATTCTTGGTGGCTTGATGCTCGATGTTGTTGTCCATGCCGGTCCAGAGCGGCGACCGACCGGGACCTCGCAGAAACTCGTGAAGTTTTTTGTAGCGCTCGTGCGATGCATGTGGACACCTGGGTTACCCGCGGGTAACTTAGGTGGTATGGCCGATTTCTCGCCCGTCCTCAACGAAGACCAGCAAGCGCTCCAGAAGTGGGTCCACGGATTCGCCGAAGAGGTGATGCGGCCTGCCGCTCACGAGTGGGACGAGCGCGAGGAGTTCCCGTACCCGATCGTGGAAGAGGCCGCCCAGATCGGCCTGTACGGCTGGGAGTTCATGGCCGAGGCGATGATGAACGACCCCACCGGGCTCACCCTGCCGGTGGCCATCGAGGAGATGTTCTGGGGCGACGCCGGGCTCGGCATGGCCATCATGGGCACCGCCCTGGCCGCTGCCGGCATCGCCTCGTCGGGCACGCCCGAGCAGGTGATGGAGTGGGTGCCGCAGTGCTACGGGTCGGCCGAGAAGATCGCGCTCGGGGCGTTCGCTGCCAGCGAGCCCGACGCCGGTTCCGACGTGAACGGCTACCGCACGTCGGCCGTGTACGACGAGGCCACCGACGAGTGGGTGCTCAACGGCACCAAGGCGTGGATCACCAACGGCGGCATCGCCGACATCCACGTCGTCGTCGGCGTGGTCGACCCCAAGCTCGGCTCGAAGGGCCACGCCAGCTTCATCGTGCCGCCCGGCACGCCCGGCCTGTCGATGGGCCAGAAGTACAAGAAGCACGGCATTCGTGCGTCGCACACGGCCGAGGTGGTGCTCGACGACGTGCGCGTGCCCGGCTCGTGCCTGCTCGGCGGCAAGGACAAGCTCGACGAGCGTCTCGCCCGCGTACGCGAGGGCAAGCCCGGCAACGCCCAGGCGGCGATGCAGACGTTCGAGGCCACCCGCCCGTCGGTGGGCGCCCAGGCGCTGGGCATCGCCCGCGCGGCCTACGAGTACTCGCTCGAGTACGCCAAGGAGCGCAAGGCGTTCGGCCGGCCGATCATCATGAACCAGTCGATCGCGTTCATGCTGGCCGACATGGCGACCGAGATCGACGCCACCCGCATGCTGATCTGGCGCGCCGCCTGGCTCGGCAAGCACCGCCAGTTCAAGAACGGTGAAGGTTCGATGGCCAAGCTCAAGGCCGGCCGCACCGCGACCTGGGTCACCGAACGCGCCATCCAGATCCTCGGCGGCTACGGCTACACCAGGGAGTACCCCGTCGAGCGCTGGCACCGCGACGCCAAGATCCACGACATCTTCGAGGGAACCGAACAGATCCAACAGCTCGTGATCTCCCGGGCTATCTCCGGCCTTCGTATCGAGTAACAAATCCCCCAGGTTCTGCAGAGGTGCTCGCGATCGGAGGCGGGGGTGTTTCGTTTGCCTGCCCTCATTCCAATCGACGCCATCTGCACCGCCATCGCCGAACACTGACCGAACGGCTGGCTCCGCTCAGGGCTCGAGGGCGAACGTCTGGCCGCCGAGTTCCACCAACACCGTTGTCAGTGAGAGGGCGCCGTTGGCGACTGCGCCTGTGCAAGCTCGCGCAGCCGCCGGCCAGGCCGCCGTCGCCACCGCGAAGGCTCAAGCGGCCACACAACTGGAGCACGCCGTCGACCACCGTGCCAAGGTTGCCGTGACCCGGGCCGAGATCGCCTCGCTGGGCGACCGCGCCGAACTCCATCGCCTGATGGGCAACCTCCTCAAGGTGGATGGATTCGAGCGCTGGCTGCTGCAGTCCGCACTCGACAGGTTGGTGGAGCGGGCGACCGACCGGTTGCGCGATCTCTCGGGTGGACAGTTCTCGCTCGTGTCCGACGATGGCGATTTCCTGGTCCGCGACCACGGCAACGCCGACGAGCTCCGCAATGTCCGCACGCTGTCCGGTGGCGAGACGTTCCTGACGTCGTTGGCACTGGCGTTGGCGCTCGCCGAGGACATCGCCGAGATGGCCACCGCGGGCGCGCCGCGCATCGAGTCGATGTTCCTCGACGAAGGCTTCGGCACGCTCGACCCCGACACGCTCGACGTCGTGGCCGCGGCGATCGAAGAGCTCAGCGCTTCTGGCCGGCTGATCGGCATCGTCACCCACATCCGGGACCTCGCCGACCGAATGCCGGTGCGCTTTGAGGTCTCCAAGGACGCCACCACGTCGCGTGTCGAGCGGGTGGAGGTATAGCGGTGCGCTTCGCCGTCGAGACGTGGGATCCGGCATACGGTTCGGCTGACCAGCAGGGCGTGCTCGCCCGGCTCGATCCCGGCGAGCGCACACCGTTGTTCCTGCTCGGGGGCAGGCAGACTCGCTACTCGTGGTACCTCCGGCTCGATGGAGCCCGCACGCACCCGCTGGCATGCATCGTCCGTTGTGAGACACAGGCGGTTGGCGAACTGGTCGACGTGGTTGCCCGTGCGAACGATGTCACTGCGGCGCTGCTCCGGTTCGCCAGCGAGCCGCACAAGGATGCACGGGCGCCGCAGAACCTCTACCCGATCGCCGGCCTGGAGAACCGGCTTCGCCACCTGCTCGGGGACACACGGATCGCGGAGCGGGCGCTCCGGGCTGCGAGCCGAGTCGCCGAAGCAACTTCAGCGGAGCAGGATGACCCTGTTGAGATCGCTTGAAGCGATATCCGGTCACACCCACTCGCCAGGGCGCCGCTAAATGCAACGAAATGTAACGGCGTCGCCGTTACATTTCGTTGCATGGTTGATGTTCAGACGATGGTGGCGGCGCTTCGCGCGGAGGGCGGTGACCTGCCGTCTGTCGAGGTAAAGGCTGCTGCTGGTGGGCTGCCTGACTCGATCGTGCCGACGTTGTGTGCGTTCGCAAACCGGCCTGGTGGCGGGACTGTGATTCTGGGACTTGACGAGGCTGCGGGGTTCATGCCGGTGGTGCTCGCCGATCGGCGGCGGCTGAAGGCGTCACTCGCCTCCAAGGCGCGTCAGTCGTTGGAGCCGCCCGTGCTTGTCGAGATCGATGAAGGTGTCGTCGATGGCGAGGCGGTCGTGGTGGCTGTTGTGCCGGAACTTGCCCCGTCGCAGAAGCCGTGCCGCGTGATCGGCGGTGCCCATCGGGGCGTGTGGGTCCGGGCTTGGGACGGTGACTACCGCGCATCGGACGTCGAAGTCCAAGGGCTGCTCGCGGCGCGTGGACAGCCGCGTTTCGATAGTGAACCTGCTCCGGGAGCAACGCAAGGCGACCTCGACCCGGAACTCGTCGACGAGTTCATTGGTGCGTGCCGATCGGGGTCGGAGCAACTTGGACGGATCCGAGAGCGGGACGAGTTGCTGTGGCGGATGGGTGTGTTGGTGGGCGACGATCGCGTGCCGTCGATCGCGGGCATCTTGGCGCTCGGCACGTACCCGCAGCAGCATCTGCCAGCCGTTGGGCTACAAGCGATCCTCGCTGGGGCCACTGGCGGCACAGACCGGGCACGGGACGCTCGACGTTTCGATGGACCGATTCCTCGCATCATCGCTGACGCCGTCGCCTGGGTGGCGCGATCTAGCCCGACCGCGATCCGGGCACAGCCCGCCGGCGCGGTGGTCGACGCTCCGATGTGGCCGCCCGAAGCCGTGCGCGAGCTTGTGGGCAACGCGCTCATCCATCGCGACTTGTCCCCGTGGGCACTTGGGGAGACGGGGTTGCTGCGTCTCGATAGCGACCGTCTTGTCGTACGCAATCCCGGAGGTCTCTACGGGTTGACGATCGATCGGCTCGGGCAGATCGGTGTGACCTCGGCTCGCAACGCCAACTTGGTCCGGATCTGCCAGTACGTACGTTTGCCTGACGGCACACGAGCGGTCGAGGCGCTCGCGTCGGGCATCCCGACGGTGCTCGAAGCTCTCACCTCGGCTGCGCTTCCCCCTCCCGTGTTCGACGACGACGGGTTGCGGTTCACCGCCGTCTTGCGTCAGAGCCGGGCTGCTGTGCCGAAGGTGGCCGCTGGGAGCTCGGGCGCGGTCGTTCTTGCCGCGCTCGTCGCGGGGCCGCTCGACGTCGACCAACTCGCTCAGTCCACGGGCCTCAGCCCGGCCAACATCCGTAAGCGCCTGCGTGAACTGCGCGCACAGGGCCTCGTCGTCCAGCGCGGTGGTCGCGGTCGTCCAACGATCTATGAACGTGTCGGCGGATGACGGGCACTTGAGCGATTGAGTACGTCTCCATAGCCCTGTGACCAGACTTCGGTCGCCTGCTACCCGGCTTGGCTTCAGACGGCCGCGCCGTCAAAGAATGCCCTGGCGGCGCGGGGGCGTTCGCTCGGGGAGTGGGCGCCGGAGGTCGCGTGCCTGATCGTCGATCGGTGTGGGGCCGTTCGAGTCGTGCTGTTCGGGTCGGTCGCCCGCGGTACGGACGGTCCGGATTCTGATCTTGACCTGCTGGTGGTGCTGCCCGTGCCAGGTCGTCGTCACGATGCCGCGGTGGCGGTGATGAACGAGCTGCGTGACCTTCCCGTTCCGGTCGATGTTGTGGTCATCGATCCCGCGGATGTCGAGCGTCAGGCGAGCGAGCCGGGTCTCGTGCGGGCGGCTCTGCGCGAGGGCCGTGAGCTCATCGCCGCCTGAGCCTGAGGGGGGTTTCGGCGCGCTGGATCCGATGGTCTGAGGAGGACCTCGTGCTCGCTGAGCACATCGGTGCTGACGCCGATGTCGTCGCTCGCGGGGCGTGCGTGTGGCGCATCAATCGGCGGAGAAGGCGATCAAGGGCTTGCTTGCGTTCCACGACGTCGATCCGCCGAAGCTGCACGATCTCGACCGATTGGTTCAACGTCTTCCCCGGAGCGAACAGGTGGGTTTCGAATCGTTGGAGTTGCCCGAACTCACCAGATGGGCGATCGAAGGGCGCTATCCCGCCGACATCGACGAGGCGACCGGCGCCGACGCGACGAAGTCGATCGGTATCTCCCAGGCGGTCCTCGCTCTCGTCAGGTCCAAGCTCGCCGAGACCAACGACCCGCCCGCCGACGCCCCACGGTGATGCGGCGCGGCGCCCGAGCCAGGTACGCAGAGTTGCCTCGTTGGCAACAATCGGTACCTGGCTCGGGTCCGCCCGTCAGCTCTTCGTCAGTTCCTGGGCGAGCATCACGATGATGCCGCTGGGGCCGCGGACGTAGGTCAGTTTGTAGACGTCGTCGTAGGTCGCCACGCCGCGCAGCGGGTGGCAGCCGTGCCGCGCGGCGGTCTCGAGCGCGTCGTCGATGTCGTCGACCGAGAAGGCGACGCGGTGCATGCCGATCTCGTTCGGCCGGGTGGGTTCGGTCTCGATCGCGTCAGGGTGGATGTACTCGAACAGCTCGAGGCGACGGTGCCGTCGGTGGTCTGGAGCATGGCGATCTTGGCGTGGTTGTCGTCGAGGCCGACGGCGGTGCACGGCCCACTCTCCGCTGGCCGTGCCGCGGCCGACAACGGTCAGCCCGAGGTCGGTGAGAAGGCGATCGCGGCGTCGATGTCGCGGACGGCGATGCCGACGTTCTCCAGCTGGATAGGCATGCGCCGCACGCTACCGAGCCGGGTCGACTCGTTCGAGCAGTACCCGAGCCAGGTACGCAGGGTTGCCCCGTTGGCAACAATCGGTACCTGGCTCGGGGTGTCGCAGGCGTACATGGTGAGGTGTCCGGGTGCGTGGGGGAGTACCGCGGTGACGTTGATGGCGACGGCTGTGGTGTGGTCGGGGACGCCGCCGCGTCCGGTGATTTGGACGCGGGTGATGGAGCCGGCGGGTTGTTCGCCGTTGCCTTGGAAGAGTCCGTCGGTGGTGGTGTTGTTGGGTCCGGTGCGGGTCTCCAACAACCGCGCCGGCGTGAGTGGGTCAGGATCGGCACTGTTCGCGGCTCTTCCGGGCCGACCGGAGTCTCCGCCGCCGAGGCGGCCGATGGCAGCGACATGCCAAGTGCGTCTTGAGTCCAGCCGGTGTCGTGCCTAGATTCGCGAGCGGCGGAACCGGACCACAGGAGGCGGGATGGCTGAGGTGGCAGCAGGCGGCGGGTGTGTGGGTCCGTTCCCGTGTACCTGGTTCCGTAAGAAGCGCGGCGGCTGATGCGCGCGCCCGCTCGACTGGCTGCCGCCGGCCTGGCAGTGCTGGTGACCGCGGGGATGTTCAGCGCGGGCGCACCGGTTGCCGCGGAGACGTTCACCGACCCCGCCGCCGAGCAACTCGCCGAACGGTACGCGCCGGTGATCATGACGGTCACCCAGCCCGAACCGTGCTCGACCGACGGCGAGGCGTTCGTGCCGATGTCGGTGGACGTGCTGCTCGACAATCCGCAGATCGCCCTGCGCCAGGTCGGCAACGGCGACCCGGTCGTCACCTGGGGCCCCACCGCGGCCGACCTGCACGGGCTGGGTGCAGGCTTCTACCTCGACTTCCCGGGCAGCGCTCTCAGCCCGGGTTGCCTGTACGAACAGGACTACGCGCGCTACACCGCGGGCCTGCCGGCGACCGTGTACGCGCACGTGGTCACCCAGGCTGACCGGCCTGGTCAGCTGGTCGTGCAGTACTGGTTCTACTGGTACTACAACGACTGGAACAACAAGCACGAGAGCGACTGGGAGGGCATCCAGGTCGTGTTCCCGGCGAGCACTCCCGAGGCGGCCCTCGGCGTTGCCCCGGTCGAGGTCGGCTACGCCCAGCACGAGGGCGGCGAGCGCGCCGAGTGGGGGGCCACGAAGCTCGAACTGGTCGGCGAGCACCCGGTGGTGTACTCGTCGCGCGGCTCACACGCGAGCTACTTCGGCGCCTCGCTGCACCTCGGGCGCAGCGGTTCGGAGGGGTTCGGGTGCGACACGACGCAGGGTCCCTCCACATCGCATACGCCCGACGTCGTCGTCCTGCCCGAGGCGGCCGGCGGGCCCGACGATTCGTTCGCCTGGCTCGGCTTCGAGGGTCACTGGGGCGAACGCCACGACGGCCCGTACAACGGCCCCAGGGGCCCGGCGACCAAGTCGCGTTGGACCGCGCCGCTCGACTGGCAGGACGGCTTGCGCGACGCGAGCGCCTCGCTGCCCACTCCGGGGAGCCGCTCCGGCGACATCGTCGACGGCTTCTGCGAGGTGGTCGAGTGGGGCTCGAACCAACTGATGAGCTTGGTCCGGTCACCGGCCAGGATGCTCGTCACGCTCGCCGTGCTGGCCACCCTTGCGGCGTGGCTCTGGCGGCGCACCGTGTGGACCGCGACCGAGCCGCTCCCGCTCGTCGCCCGCCGTCGCAACGGCCAGATCATCCGCACCACGTTCACCGGCTTCGCCAGTGCCCCGCTGACGTTCGCTGCGATCGGTCTGGCCGCGGTGCCGCTCGGCGTCGCGCTCGGGCTGGCGATCAACCTGCTCGGCTACCTCCCCGTGTTCGGCACGCTGCTCGACAGCACCGGCAACGGCGACCTGACGCAACTGATGATCGTGCTCGCCTCGGGTGCGTTGGCCAGCGCGGCCACGTTCACGCTGGTGAGCGCGGCCGTGACGACCGTGATCGACGACCGCTCCCACGGGCGGCGGGTCTCGCCGCGCCGTGTCGCCGAGCGAGTCCGCTCGCACCTCGGCGCGCTCGCCGGGGCGTTCGGCCTCGGCGCGCTGTTGGTGCTGCTGCTCGGTTCGTTCGTCGCCTTGGCACCATTGGCACTGTTCCTGCTGGTGCGGTTCCAGTTCGTCGCCCAGGTGGCGATGCTCGAGCCCGGCCTGCAACCGCGGGCCGTGCTGGCGCGCAGCGCGGCCCTCGTCCGCGGTCGCTGGTGGCACACCGCGGTCACGATGGGTCTGCTGGGCGGGGCGAGCAAGCTCGTGTCGGCCCTGGTGGGCCTGCTCGTGCTCGTCGTCGTGCAGCCGCCGTTCTGGCTGCTGTCGATAGTGGTGGTCGGTGTCGACGCGTTCTTGGCGCCGCTCGCGGCGATCACCGCCTGCTACCTGTACGGCGACGCCGTCGCCCAATCCGAGTCGGTGCCAGACCCGGAGCCGAGCCAGCCAGTCGCCACGTCGTTACCTCACTGACGGCACCGCCCCGCCCGACTCACGAAGCGGTTTGGTGGTCGGGGCAGTTGACGCGGAGGTCGGCGACGGCCAGGTCGATGTCGAGTAGGGCGCAGCGGTGGGTACGTCCGTCGTGGCGGTGGTAGCGGCACGTCGGGCAGGTGCGGGCGACGTCGATCGCACCGGCGTCGGCCAGCCGGGCGATCAGCGTAAGGAGCGACTCGAACACAGCCCGTTGATCGGCGGGGGAGAGGCCGGCGAGTACCGCCGCGGTGCCGTCGTCGGTGCGTGCCGCCTCGGCGACGCGCCGGCCCTCGGTGGTCAGCCCGACCGCTACCTGGCGCGCTCCACGATCGGCGCGACGGCGCTCGACCAGCCCCTTGCCGGCAAGCGTGTTGAGCGAGTCGGTGACGGTGGGTTGGGCCACACCGACCTCGGTGGCGAGCATGCCCACCCGTGGTTCGGGCGGCGGGCCATCGGCGAGCGCGGCGAGGAGGTCGAGCTGGAGCGGTGTCAGGCCGTGGTGGGTAGCCGTCGCCTGGCGTTGCGTGCGCCGGGCGCGGGCGAGCAGGTCGAGCGCGACGACGATCTTGCCGGCCAGTGGGTCGGGCTGATCGGGCGCACCCGACATCGTCAACTGCACCCGACGCCCGGCTGGCAGGTGCGTGGAGAGGCTCCGTCGGTGGGGGCGTCGGTGCCTGCCAGGAACGGTTCGGAGAGCAGCTGGCCGAGGTGCGACCCGAGCGTGAGGTCGTCGAGCGACCCGAAGATCGAGTGGCGCAGCCGCCCTTCCCGGTCGAGCAGCAACGTGGTGGGCGTACCGCGCAACTGGTAGCGCGCCATCGTGGTCGGGATCGACCGGTCGGTGGGGCGGTCGACCCCGACTGGGAACGTGATCCGGTACTCCGACACGAATGCACGGAGGGCGTCGGGCCCCATCACGTCGTGGTGCTCGAACACGGTGTGCAACCCAACCACCGCGACCTGCTCGCGATCGAACGCCCGCTGCACCCGCTGTGCCTGGGGAATGCCGTGGCTGACGCAACCAGGACACAACATCTGGAACGCCTCGACCAGCACGACCCGCCCACGCAGATCGGCAATCTCGAGCGGCGGACTGTTGACCCACTCGACCACGTCAAGCGTCACCGGCATCGGATCCATACTCGAACTATAGGACTCCTATTCAGGTTCCTGTCATCGTTTCGCATGGGTGGTCGGGCAGAACGGTGACAGGAAACGGGGCGAAGTAGGGTCGGGCGGCGATGGGCGTGGTTGCGTCGTTGACGGGGAGGCGGCTGCTGCGGCTCGACGGGGCAGAGCCGGAGTCGGCGTTGCCGCGGGGGCTGGGGCGATCCGACCCGACCACACGCCGGGCGCCGGGCACGTACGCTCGGGCGGTGCGGACGCCGGCCGGGGCCGGAACGGTCCGGTTCCGCTGGAACAGTTCGGGCGACGTACACGCCGAGGCGTGGGGGCCGGGGTCGGACTGGCTGCTCGACGCCGCACCGGCATGGCTGGGGCTGCTCGACGATGTCACCACGTTCCGGCCCGAGCATCCGCTGGTCGCCGAGCTGTGGCGCCGCCGCCCGGGGCGACGGCTTGGAGCGAGTCGGCTGGTATGGCCCGAGATCGGCGGTGTGGTCGTCAGCCAGCGGGTCCAGTTTCCCGACGCCGCGCGCAGCTGGCGACGGCTCGTGCGCCGGTTCGGCACGCCGGCACCGGGCCCCGGCGTGGGGCTGTGGCTGGCGCCGTCACCCGAGCGGCTGGCCGAGCTTGGCTACCACGACCTGCACCGGTTCGACCTCGAACGTCGGCGTGCCGACGCACTGCTGGTGGCGGCACGTCACGCGGCGAGCCTGGACGCCGCGGCCGCGATGTTGCCCGAGGCTGCGATCGCTCGCGTCCAGGCCTTCCCCGGCCTCGGGCCTTGGACGGCGACATCGGTGACGAGCGCGGTGCTGGGCGCGCCCGATGTGGTCGTGCTGGGTGACTTCTGGATGCCCACGATCGTGCGGCACGCGTTGACCGGCGACCGCACGTGGTGCCCGGACGACGCACCGATGCTGGAACTACTCGAACCGTTCGCCGGGCACCGCGGCCGCGTCGTGCGGCTGCTGGCGGCGGCCGGGTTTCAGCCGAAACGCCGGGCGCCGCGGCGCGAGCCGCACCGGATCGCTGGGTACTGACTCCGGCTGCGGTGGTTTCGACAGGCTCAACCACCTGGGGAGTAATCGGGGGACGGGGTGGGTCTCGGTGCGGCAACATGGCGCGATGCGCAGGGTGATCGCCCTGGGGGTCGGCTGGGTGATGGCCGTGGCGAGCCTGGTCACGGCCGTGCCGGTCACCGTCGCCGAGGCCGCGGCAACGAATGCCGGGGCGCGCTTCGTGGCGGTCCGCCCGGTGCGTGTCGCCGACTCGCGCGTCGACCACGGCACCGACTTCACCGCGCTCAATGCCGGGCAGGACACGTTCGTCGACGCCCTCCCGCCGCAGCTCCAGGCGCAGATCGGCGTGTCGGCTGGCGAGGTGGTGGCAGTGGTGGCCAACGTGACCCTCACCCGCACCGAACGGGCCGGTCACCTGACGCTGTGGCAGTACGGGCAGCCGCGGCCCCAGGTGGCCAGCCTCAACGCCCCCGGCCGCTTCGCCACGGTGTCGAACCTGGCCACCGTGCCGGTCGGCAGCGGGGGACGCCTGGGCGTGTCGACGAACACCGGAGGCGAGCTGATCGTCGACGTCCAGGGCGTCTACGTCGTCGATGCCGAACGTCGCCGCGACCCGGCTACCCGTGTGCGCGCAGGGCGGTTGGTGCCGTACGTGCCTACCCGCGTGCTCGACACGCGCGAGTTGAACGCGCCCCTCCTCCCACGTCAGCAAGCGACGCTGTCGCTGGCTCGCTCGGTGCCACCCGACGCGGCCGCGGCCGTGCTTCAGGTCACCGCGACGAACACGACCGGCCCCGGCTACGTGACCGTGTTCCCCGGCCCGGGTCGACCGCCGGACGTGTCGCATGTGACGGTGGACGCAGCCGGGCAGACCCGTACGAACCAGGTGATCACGGGCCTCCGGAACCAGCGGATCGAGCTGTTCTCGACGGCGGGCGGCGACGTGATCGTCGACCTGCTCGGCTACTACACCGGAGCGCGGGCGCCGGCCTCGGTGCACGGGCTGTTTCACGTGGTGGCCCCGACCCGCGTGCTCGACACCCGCGACGAGGAGCAGCTGGCGGCCACGTCGGTGACCCGGGTGGAGTTCGACCCGGTTGCCGCAATCGGCGTCGCCGCGAGCGCAGTGGCGGGCAACGTCGCCGTGGTCGCCCCGTCGAGCCCCGGCTACCTGAGCGCCTACCCGACGGGTGGCCCGCGACCCGAGCCGGCCACGGTCGGTGCTCACACGGCGGGCGTGACGGTGGCCAACCACGCCACCTTGTTGCTCGGTGCTGACGCGGCGATCGACCTGTACGCGCGCCAACCGGCGCACGCCGTGGTGGAGGTCGCCGGCTACTTCGCCGGGCGCCCCGGCAAGCGGCTGCTCCCCGACGCGCGCGTGCCGGCGGCGTCGCGGTGGATGGTGGGCGACGTGCTCGCGGCCGACCCGCCACCGGCTCCGTCGACCAACTACGAGTACGGCGTGCTGGCCGACGGCACGCCGGCCGAGCGGTGGGACCCGTGTCGCCAGATCGACCTCAAGGTCAACTTCGCCGCGGCGTCGGACGAGCAGGTGGAGATGTTCTCGCTGGCGCTCGAGCAGGTGGTCGCCGCGACCGGCCTGCCGATCGTGCTGGTCGGCAGCTACGACCGCACGCTGCGCCCCGACGGTGCCAGCACGGTCGGCGCCGACCTGGCCGTGCAGGTGGTCAGCCCCACGGACCCGGTGTGGGTCGAGCAGACCGGTGGCACGAACTCGGGTGGCTACACGTACGCGATGGCGGTCGTGACCGGCCCCCGGCTGTGGTTCGACGACGTGGTCGTGACGATTCCCAACAACCTCCCGCTGCTGGTCACGCTGCACGTGTTCATGCACGAGCTCGGCCATGCGGTCGGCCTTCAGCACGTCGGCTCGCGGGCCGAGACCATGTATCCCCGCGGTCATCATGCATCGCCGATCGACTGGGGCCCGGGTGACCTCGTCGGCCTCGCCGCGGTCGGTCGCGCAGCCGGTTGCCGGTAGTCGTCGCGCGCAATAGACAATCGACGTGTGCCAAATCGGCCACTCTAAGTGAAACTTGTTCCGATGTCGCCACTGGGCGCGTCAAAGTGTTATGGTCTGTCCAGATGCGGTGGGACCAGCCCCACGAAGAGATGCACCCGGAGCGCCGTGCCTGTTCCAGCCATGTTCAACCCCCGAGTGACGCCGAAGCACAACCGGACGCGCCCGCCATGCTGAGCGACCGGGGCCAGGTGGCGCGCGACCACCTGCTGCGCACCCACTGGGTGCAGCCGGCGCGGGTGCTGGCGGGCGAGTACCCTGGCGACCGCGACCCTGAGCTGGCGCTGGTCAAGCTGCACTACCTCCTGAGCATTGGCGTACGCATGTTCGTCGATCTCACCGGCCCGCTCGACGGGCTGACCGACTACCGCGTGCAGCTCGACGAAGCGGCCGCGGCGCGCCAAGTGGCGGTCGCCTACGTCGCTCACCCGATGCGCGATGCCGTGAGTCTCGAAGTGGCGGAGGTGGCTCGGGTGGTCGCCGACATTCGCGCCGGGTTCGCGCACGGGGCGGTCTACGTGCACTGCTGGCGCGGCGTTGGCCGTACCGGGCGCGTGGTCGGGCACTTGCTGATGAGCGACGGGATGTCGTCCGAGTCGGCCACGGCGGCGCTGATGCCGCTGTCCGAGGGCGTGCCCGAGGCCGACGCGCAGACCCTCGAACTGATGCTCCGGCTCGACGCCTTGCGGCAGCAGGCGGCCGACCCGGGGTCAGCGGCGGGCGGCGCGGACGCGCCGGCGTAGCGGCTCGGCGTCGATCTGTAACTCGGCCGCGGCCAGGTGGGTCGCCCAACTGACGAGTTCGCTACGGGCGACGTTCTGCTCGTGCACCACGGCCTCGATCGCCAGCCCATCGAGTACCGCGGCCAACCGCCAGGCAGTGGCGTGGGGGTCGGCGCACACGAACTCGCCCACCTCGACACCGCGTTCGATCACCTGCTCGAGCAGGCTCGTCCACGCCAGGTCGAGTTCCTGGCTGATCTTGCGCAGGCGCTCGTTGCGCTGCGCCTCGCCCCACGCGTCGATCCACATCGGCCACGACGAGTCGCCACCCTCGGGGGCGTAGAGGGCGATCGCGTGGGCCAACGCACCGAGTGACGTGGGCTGGCCGAGCGCCTCGGGGAACCGTTCGATGTCGAGCCGGGCGGCATGCGCGAACGCCTCGGCGAGCAGGTGGTCCTTGTTCTCGAAGTGGTAGTGGATCAGCCCGGTCGACACGCCCATCCGCTTGGCGACGTCTTGCACGCGGGTGGCACCGAAACCTCGCTCGCGCACCACGGCGCACGTCGTGTCGAGGATTTCCGCGCGTCGCTCGGCGACCGGCTTCTTCACCAGCCGAGACCTTACCTGCGTCCCCCGATCGCTGCGTTGGCCCGTCGGCGTTGCCTCAGGCCACGGCGGTCGCGTCGGCGTTGGCTTCGGTGCACCGTTCGTGGAACCCAGCCTTACCGGGAACCGTCGAGCGCCCCTCGAACCAGCCCGTGGACGTGTGCCACCCCGTTCTCCCATGCCGGGCTCAGCCATCCGTCGGTGTCGATGCCGGCGTCGTACCCGCGCTGTACGGCCTCGCACATCGACAGGTCCTGCTCGGCCACGACGTGGGCCGCGGCCAGTTCGGTGGCGCGCTGCTCCTCATCGGCGTCGGGTGTCCAGAACCGGTAGTTGCGCTGGAGCGTGAGGTTCGGGGCCACCGGTGTGAGGTGCAGCGCCGACATGTACCGCGGGAAGATGCTGATCAACAGGTTCGGGAACACGGTGGCGTACACGCCGGCGATGTACGGCTCGGCCGAGTCACCTGCCGCGCCGACCACCCCGGCCCAGTCGCGGTCGCCTGGGCGGGCCGTGGCGAGCGCTCGTTCGAGATCGCTGCGCGGGTCGAGCGGGCGGTCCCAGGCGAGGCACACCGGGCCGTCGGTGACAAGTGGGTAATCCCAGCCGGCGGTGACGAGCTCGGGATGCACGAACGGCGTGTGGAAGTTCTCGCTGAAGTTCTCGACGCCCACCTTCCAGTTGAACGCCCGGCGGTGTTGTTCACGGACGTGCAGCACGTAGCTGTCGAGCGGGTACGGGTCGAGCGCCGCGGCGAGCGGGCCGAGATCGAACGGCTGCTCGGCAGCGGCGCCGGCCGACGGGTTGACGAACACGAACCGCGCCCACGTGGTGACGGCGACCGGGAACAGCGCTGACTCGGCCGGATCGAACCCGGCGACGCCGTCCATCCCGTTCGCCCGCGACAGCGAGCCGTCGAGGCGAAAGACCCAGCCGTGATACGGGCACCCGAGCGCTCGGGCGTGGCCGCACGCGGGTTCGCCGTCGGTGGCCACCAGCGGGGAACCGCGGTGGCGGCACACGTTGAGGAACGCCCGCAACGTGCCGTCGGTGTCGCGCACCACCAACACTGGCTGGCCGCCGACGTCGGCGGTCATGTAGCTACCCGGGTCTGCCACGTCGTCGGTGACACCCACGCACGACCAGCCGTGACGGAAGATCGCGTCACGTTCGCGGGCGAAGTGGTCGCGGCTGGCGTACCAGCTTGCCGGCAGGGTACGGAGGGCTGTTTCAGACGTCATGTCGGTTCGCTCGTTCGTCGGTCAGCTACTAACTGACCCATCAGTCAGTCTAGACCGACCAGCTCGCGTGTACAGTGGCGAACTGACGCATGAGTCAGTTTGCCCGCCGCCCCGAACCCGCCCCGCTGGACCAGTCCGCGGTGGCGCGCACGCTGGCCCCGTTCACCGCGGCCCGCACGCTGCCACGCGCCGCCTACGTCGACCCCGACGTGCTTGCCTGGGAACGGCGTCACCTGTTCGAGGCGTCGTGGGTGTGCGCGGGGCGCACCGATCAGCTGGGAGTCACCAGTGCTACGCCGCGGGCGCAGTTCGCGACTCGCATCGGCACGACCGGCGTGCTGCTGGTGCGCGACGCCGCCGAGCAGGGGGCCACGCTGCGGGCGTTCGCCAACATCTGCCGACACCGCGGTCACGAGCTCTTGCCGTGCGGTTCCGGCACCACCCGCAACACGCTGCTGTGCCCGTACCACGGGTGGGCGTACGGGCTCGACGGGGCCCTCAAGCACGCACCCCGGTTCGGCGAGCGCGTCGAACAGGCCGACGACCTGGCGCTGGTCGAGCTGGGTGTGGCCGAGTGGGGCGGGTGGATCTTCGTCAACGTCGACGGCCAGGCACCGCCGCTGGCCGAACACCTCGGCGGGCTGGCCGACGTGGCGGCCAACTGGGAGTGCCACCGGCTGGCGGTCGGCGCCACCCACCACTACGAGCTCCAGGCCAACTGGAAGGTCGGCATCGAGAACTACCACGAGTGCTACCACTGCCCCCTGATCCACCCCGAGCTGTCGCGGATCTCGCCGCCCGACAGCGGCGACAACGTCGACGACCTGCCCGGCCTGTTCGTTGGCGGCACGATGGACCTCGCCGAGCACGCCGACACGATGAGCCTCGACGGGCGCTCGCACGGCGTGCCGCTGCCCGGCCTCACCGACGCCGAGCGCCGCCAGGTCCTGTACTTCAACCTGTTCCCGAACCTGCTGATCAGCCTGCACCCCGACTTCGTGATGACGCACCGGTTGGAACCGCTGACGCCCACCACCACCGCGGTCGAGTGCCAGTGGCTGTTCGACCCGGCCGCCGTCGCCGACCCGGGGTTCGACCCGGCCTACGCGGTCGACTTCTGGGACCTCACCAACCGCCAGGACTGGGCCGCCGTCGAGAGCGTCCAGCGCGGCCTGAACTCACCCAGCTACATCCCGGGCGTGTTCGGCGACCACGAAGACGCCGTGTACCACTTCCAGACGATGGTCGCCTCTGCCTACGCCGGGTTACCGGTCGAGCGCGGCGTGGTTTCGACAAGCTCAACCACCGGAGAGCGGTGACCAAGGTGGTTGAGCCCGTCGAAGCCACCGGAGGGCCGTGAGCATCGCCGAGCAGCTCGGTGAGGTGGGGCTGCCCGCGCCGATCGCCGAGCTGGCCGCCAAGCCATGGGATGCGATCGTGGTCGGCGGTGGGCACAACGGGCTGACGTGTGCGGCCTATCTCGCCCGGGCCGGCAAGTCGGTGCTTGTGCTGGAGGCCCGGCCGCGGCTGGGCGGGGCGTGCACGCTCGAGCGCCCGTTCGAGAACCCCGGCTTCGTCGTGTCGCCGTGTGCGTACGTGGTGGGACTACTCGACCAGGTCGTGATCGACGAGCTGCGCCTGCGCGAGCGTGGCCTCGAGGTCTACGTCGCCGACCCGAACCTGTGGGCACCGCTGCCCGGGGGCGGCTCGTTCGCCCAATGGCTCGACGACTCACGGACCCAGGCCAACCTCGACGCGCTCGGTGTGTCGTCGGCCGACCAGAAGGGGTACTGGGCCTACGAGGAGATCTTCGACGAGATGCGCAGGCGTCTGCGCACCGGCCAGCGCGATACCTGGATCGGTGACTCGCCGACACGGCCCGAGCTCGAAGAGTTGCTCGACCACGAACCGACGATGATCGACATCTTGTTCGAGGCCTCGATCGCCGACGTGCTCGAAGACTTCATCCCCGGCGACGCACGCCTGCGTGACGCGCTGTACGGCCAGGGTGTGATCGGCGCCTACGCCGGGCCGCGCGACTGGGGCACGGCGAGCGTCAAGCTGATGCACTACCAGGGCGACCTCGAAGGTGGCGGCCCGGTGTGGGGCTACGTCAAGGGCGGGATGGGCGTGATCTCGTTCGCGATCGCCGACGCGGCGGCCGAGGCGGGAGCTGTTCTGGCCACCGGTGTGGAGGTGGCCGAGATCGTGCCCGGGGAGGGCGTTCGCCTGACGGGTGGCGACTTCCTGCGCGCGGGCACGATCATCTCGAATGCCGACCCCAAACGGGTGCTCGGCATGCTGGAGGGTTCCGATGCGGTACCCGACGCGTACCGTCAACGGCTGGTCGACTGGCAGGTGCGCAGCCCGGTCGTGAAGTTCAACGCGGCGCTCTCGCGGCTGCCCACGTTCCCGGCCGCCGAGGGTGCGCAGTGGCCGTACCGGTCGATGGTGTCGGTGACGCTCGGCCTCGACGCCGCCCAGGAGGCGTTCCGGCAGTGCGTGGCCGGGCAGGCCGCGGTGGGGTACGGCGAGGTGTACTTCCAGACCGGCTACGACCCGTCACCGGCACCCGAGGGCAAGCACCTGATGAGCGTGTTCGGTCAGTACGCGCCGTACGCGTTCGCCGACGGCCGGTCGTGGGACGATCACCGCGCCGACATCGAGCGCCAGTTCCTCGACCTGATCGGCCACTTCGCCCCCGACATCGGCGACTGCATCGAGCACTGCGAGGTGCTGGGGCCGCCCGACATCGAGCAGCGCGTGGGGTTGACGGGCGGGCACATCTTCCAGGGCGAGACGATGCCGGACCAGATGTGGGAGCACCGTTTGTCGGCGCGGACGCCGGTGCCGGGGGTGTACCTGTGCGGTGCGGCGACGCACCCTGCCGGTTCGGTGATCGCCTTGAACGGACGCAACGCGGCTCAGGCTGTGCTCGCGGATACCGCCTTCGCTGGGTAGCTGGACGGTCTGGGGGCGGCGGGGGGTGTGACGTGCCGGGGACTAGCGACAAGCAACAAACGTCCCCGGCACGTCACACCCCCCGCCGCGCTGGTCGTTCGAGGTTGTCCGTTCGGGTGCTGCTTCTCAGGTGGTTCGGTTGAGGAGGTGGTGGGCGGCTAGGGCGGGGGTGATGGTGCCGTCTCTGAGTTGGGCTTCGAGGTCGTTGGCCAGGGCCTGCACCTCGGGTTGGGACTTGAAGGTCGTGACGAGGCGGTCGTCGACGATCGACCACATCCAGCGGACCTGCTGATCGGGGCGGCGCCCGACGCCGTGTTCGCGGTGGCGTTCGATCGCCTCCCACAGTTCGGCGAGGCCGGCGCCGGTGGCGCCGCTGCACGTCAGCACCGGGGGCACCCATGCCGCGTCGGCGGGGTACAGCAGGTGCAGCGCGGTGGTCAGTTCGCCGGCCGCGTTGGTGGCCTCGCGCACGTGCTCGCCATCGGCCTTGTTCACCGCCAGCACGTCGGCGAGTTCGAGCACGCCCTTCTTGATGCCCTGGAGCGAGTCGCCGGTGCGGGCCAGCATCAGCACCAGGAACGTGTCGGTCATGTCGGCGACCGCGGTTTCCGACTGGCCGACGCCGACCGTCTCGACCAGCACGACGTCGTAGCCGGCGGCCTCCATGATGACGATCGCCTCGCGGGTGGCCCCGGCGACCCCGCCGAGCGTGCCCGACGTGGGCGACGGCCGGATGAACGCCCGCGGATCGGTGGACAGGCGCGCCATCCGTGTCTTGTCGCCGAGGATCGAACCGCCGGTGCGCGACGACGACGGGTCGACGGCCAGCACCGCCACCCGGCGCCCACGTTCGGTGAGCTGGGTACCGAGCGCGTCGATGAACGTCGACTTGCCCACGCCGGGCACCCCCGTGATGCCCACCCGATGGCTGCCGCCGGCACGCTTGGGGTTGGCGGCCAGTAGCCGCAACAGCAACTGCTGGGCCAGCTCGCGATGGTCGGCTCGGCGCGACTCGACGAGCGTCAGCGCCCGCCCCAGCACGGTGCGGTCGCCCGCCAGCACCCCGGCTTCGTACGTGTCGAGGTCCATCGACGCTACGTTACAAACGGTGTCAGACACCATCTGTAACGCGGCCGTGGGTTGGGGGCCTGCCGATGCCTGTTACAGATGGTGTCTGACACCGCTTGTAACGGTCAGGTGACTCGGTCGGCGGCGATCTGCGCCAGCACGAGTGGCGCGAGGACCGCCTCGCGCTCGGCCCGGTCGAACAGCTCGGTGGCCCTGGCGGTATCACCACACACCTGGGCGAGGAGGGCCAGCGCGTGATCGACGGGGCCCCACACGGCCCCGCCGGCGCCGTACGCCATCACCACGACCCATTGGCCGCTGTAGGGCTGGAGCAGCGGGGTGAGGGCGGCGGCCGCATCGCGGTCGCCCAGGTCGGCCGCCGCGTGGGCCAGCACACCGAGTGCGAAGAACCGGTTGACGTCGTCGGGCAGCGTGGCGAAGCCGTCGGCACCCAACGCAGCCAGCTCGGACCGAGCCCGCTGCCGGGCCGCGTCGGTGCCCGAGCGGGTGAGACACAGCGCCAGCACGGCGCGGTAGGCGGGAACGTTGGGGAACATCGCGCAGGCGGCGTCGACGGCGGGCACGAAGTCGGCCGCGCGGCCGCGGTACAGCCCGATGTTGACGCGGTTGACGACCAGGCAGGCGGCCGCCTCGGGCACCCCAGGACGCAGCGCGGCCGCATGGTCGGCGAGCGCCTCGGCCTCGTCGAGGTCGCCGATCGCGATCGCGTGCACCGCCCGCCAAGCGCGCACCGACCAGCGCCAGTACGGGTCGGGATGCTGACGCAACATCAACTCGGCGTCGTCGAGCGCGTCGGCCACCGCCCCCAGCCGCCCGGCGCGCAGCAGGTCTTCGATGCGATAGCACAGCGCCGCCAGCACGGTGGCGTCGCCCACCTTGGCACGCGTTGCTCCGAGCACCTCGTCGATGTCGGCCAGGCGTTCACCGAGTTGGTGCCCGGCGAGCTTGGCGTACCGGGCGCCCAGCAGCGCGCTCGCCAGAGCGGCCTCGTCGGGTGGTTCGAGCGCCCGGGCGCGCTTGAGCGAGCGGTTGAACAGGTCGGTGCGCTCGGCCGACTCGCCGAGCAGCAGCACGAACGCCAGTTCGCGTTCGAGCGCGCTCATCGCGACCGTGTGGGCGCGTTCGCTGTCGGCGTCGGTGGGGCGGTAGCGCTCGAGCGCGTCGATCGCCCGGCGCAGCAACCGTTCGTGTTCGGCGTCGCCGGCCCCGACGGCCGCACCGCGCCCTGCCCGCCCGACCAGCTCGAGCGTCGCTCGGGCTTCGACCAGTGCAAGGCCCAGGGGGCGTGCCAGTTCGACGGCTGCGGCGAGTGCCGCGGCCGCGGGTTCGTGGCGGCCGGCGCGCAGTTCGGCGCGACCGACGCCGACCAGCAGTTCGGCGCGTTGGGCATCGTCGTCACAGCTACCGAACGCGACTCGGTAGTGCGCTCCGGCGGCCTCCCACGCGCCCATCGCGTACGCGGCGTCGCCGGCCAGGCGCGATTCGCGGGCGGCAGCGGTGCGGCCGGGGGCGCCGGCCTGGCCGTAGTGGTAGGCGAGCGCGGCGTGGTCGCGCGCGCCGCCGCGGCGATCGGCCAGGCGCTCGATCGTCTGCGCCGCCTGAAGGTGGAGCTGGGCGCGGGTGGTCGGCCCGATCTGGCCGTAGACGATCTCGTGGGTGATCGCGTGGGCGAAGGCGAGTTCCACCGCGCCGCCCAGTCCGCTGCCGGCCGGCTGCAGGAGGCCGGCGTCGATCAGCGCATCGCAGGCGCGGGCGACGCGGTGGCCGGACGTCGCGGTGTCGCCGGTGACGGCCTGGGCGAGCAGGTCGGCGTCGAAGCGCTCGCCGAGTACGGCGGCCATGTCGAGCAACTCGGCGGTGTCGGGTAGCAGCGCCGCGCGGCGGGCGCCGATCCAGTCGCGCAGGGCGGCGGGAACCTCGGCCGGGTCGATCGGGTCGTGCCCGCGCCGGGCGGCGCGGGCGATCTCGCTGGCGAACAGTGCCAGGCCGCCGGTGCGGGCGTGGACGAGATCGGCCAGGTGCGGGTCGGCGGGTCGGTCGTCGCCTTGGCCGAGCAGGTTGCCGACGTCGCCGACCGTGAGCGGCGCGAGTTCGAGATGGTGGGTGGTGAGCTTGCCGGCGAGCGTGCCGAGCGCGGCGGTGCCGGGGTGTTCACCGGTGCGTACCGTGGCGACCACCAGCAGCGGGCCGCGCAGCCCGTCGAGGGCCGCGTCGAGCACACCGATCGCGTCGGCGCCCACCCATTGCACGTCGTCGATGCACCACACCGTCGGTGTGTCGAGCAGTGCGCCGAGGCGTTGACGCAAGGCCTGGGCCAGGCGAGTCGGCGCGAGGCCGTCGTCGGGTCCACCGGCCTGGAGGTCGGCGAACGACTCGGCCAGCATGCCGAACGCCTGGTCGGCGGTGGCGCGGCCGCGGCCGAGCAGCACGTTGGGCTCGGGGCCTTGAACGTGTGCCTGGCGGACGAACTCGTCGACGAGGCGGGTCTTGCCCATGCCCGCCGGGGCCGTGACGATCGCCAGCACGGGGCCGCGCGCCTGGGCCTCGGCCCAGCTCACGGCAAGCAGGTCGAGTTCGCTGCGGCGGCCCACGAACGGGTCGTCGCCGTGCGGGTGGATAGTGGGCACCGTGTGATGGTGGACCTCGCCGCTGCGAGCGGGCCGTCCGAGTGTGTCGTCGAGCAGTTCGGCGATGCCGTCGGGCCGGCTGAGGCGCGTGTCCCCGGTGACGATCAGGCTCTCCAGCGCGAGCAGTTGCTCGGTGGGCAGCAGCCCGGCCTCGGCCAACTGGAGGCGCGCATCGTGGAACGCCAGCAGCGCGTCGCGGCGGCGTCCGTGGCGCGCCAGTTGGAGGGCCAGCAACCACCACCGGCGCTCGTCGAGCGGTTGCTGGGCGAGCGCCTCACGCAGCCGGGCGACGGCATCGGGAGCGTCGGTGCGCACCGCCGATTCGAGGGCCGCGTCCTCGGCGGCCTCGGCAACCGCCAGCGCGTGGGCGCGTGCGACCGCGACGGTGGCCGTATCGGCCAGGTCGGCGAACGGCTCGCCGGCACCGGCACGCCACGGAACGAGTTCGACCGACTCGGCGAGCGCGTAGCCGCCCGGCGATGTGACGATCGCGCTGTCGACCGCCTGACGCAGGCGGGCGACGTGATTGTGGATCGACTTGCGGGCGGTGGGCGGCGGCCGCTGTTCCCAGAGCAGGTCGACGATCTCGTCGTGGGTTGCCGGGCGTGGGCGCGCGAGCGCCAGCGCGGCCAACAGGGCGCGCTCTTTGGGGCGCAGCGCGATCTCGGCTCCGGCATGCCACAGGCGGGCCGGGCCGTGCACATCGAGCACCGTGGCGGCGGTGCTGGTGCTGGAGGTGTTGTTGCTGTGTGGTGGCGACCCGCTCACCTCCCATACCGACGGCGTGTGACCCGTCGAACGCGCTGCGCGCGGGAACGGGTCCCGCGCTGTTACCGGTCGATTTGCATGATGGCACAGCATCCCGCGGTGACGGGACTCTGCGGAAGGGGCCCGGCCTTTTGCGTTAGCTGAGGCGGGATTCGAGGTCGCTGATCAGCTCGACGACGGCGTCGGCGATCACGGTGCCGGGGGGGAAGATCGCGCTCGCGCCGGCGGCCCGCAGATCGTCGAAGTCCTGCGGGGGGATCACGCCGCCGACCACGATCATGATGTCGGCGCGGCCGAGCTTGGCCAGTTCGTCGCGCAGCTCGGGCACCAGCGTCAGGTGACCGGCGGCCAGCGACGAGGCACCCACGACGTGGACGTCGTTCTCGACGGCCTGCATCGCCACCTCGGCGGGCGTCTGGAACAGCGGGCCGACGTCGACGTCGAAGCCGAGGTCGGCGAACGCGGTGGCGATCACTTTCTGGCCGCGGTCGTGGCCGTCCTGGCCCATCTTGGCGACCATGATGCGCGGTCGACGGCCCTGATGCTCGGCGAACTCGGCGACCATCCGGCGCGCCAAGGCGACGTTGGGGGCGTCGCCGACCTCGTTGCGGTACACACCCTCGATCGTACGGATCGCCGCGGTGTGGCGCCCGAACACCTGCTCCAAGGCGTCGCTGATCTCGCCGACGGTGGCGTGGGCACGGGCCGCGTCGACCGCCAGCTTCAAGAAGTTCTGCTCCAGGCCCGGTGCCCGCGAACCGTCGGCCGAGGCCCGCGCGGCGGCGGTGAGTGCGGCCAGCGCGGCGTCGACCGCACCCTGGTCGCGCTCGGCCTTCAGGCGCTCCAGCTTGGCGAGCTGCTGGGAGCGCACCGACGAGTTGTCGACCTTGAGCACGTCGATCTCGTCGGCGTGCTCGGGCTGGAAGATGTTGACGCCGATCACCGGCTGACGGCCCGAATCGATCCGCGCCTGGGTGCGGGCGGCCGCTTCCTCGATGCGCAGCTTGGGGATGCCGGCGTCGATCGCCGCGGTCATGCCGCCGGCGGCCTCGATCTCGGCGATGTGCTCCCAGGCCTTGGCGGCGAGGTCGGCGGTGAGTCGTTCGATGTAGTACGAGCCGCCCCACGGGTCGATCGGGCGGGTGGTGCCCGATTCCTGCTGGAGGAACAGCTGCGTGTTGCGGGCGATCCGGGCCGAGAAGTCGGTGGGCAGGGCGAGCGCCTCGTCGAGCGCGTTGGTGTGCAGCGACTGGGTGTGGCCCTGGGTGGCGGCCATCGCCTCGACGCACGTGCGCACGACGTTGTTGAACACGTCCTGGGCGGTGAGCGACCAGCCCGACGTCTGGCTGTGGGTGCGCAGCGACAGCGACTTGTCGCTCTTGGCGTCGAAGCCCTTGACCAACTTGGCCCACAACAGTCGGGCCGCGCGCAGCTTGGCGACCTCCATCGCGAAGTTCATGCCGATCGCCCAGAAGAAGCTCAGTCGGGGGGCGAACACGTCGACGTCGAGCCCGGCCGCCATGCCGGCCCGGATGTATTCGACGCCGTCGGCGAGCGTGTAGCCGAGCTCGAGGTCGGCCGTCGCCCCGGCCTCTTGCATGTGGTAGCCCGAGATCGAGATCGAGTTGAACTTGGGCATCTCCGCCGAGGCGTACGTGAAGATGTCGGAGATGATCCGCATCGACGGCTCGGGTGGGTAGATGTACGTGTTGCGGACCATGAACTCTTTGAGCACGTCGTTCTGGATCGTGCCCGTGAGCTGCCGGTGCTCGACGCCCTGTTCCTCGGCCGCCACGATGTACAGCGCGAGGACGGGGAGCACCGCTCCGTTCATCGTCATCGACACGCTCATCTGGTCGAGCGGGATGCCGTCGAACAGCTGGCGCATGTCGAGGATCGAGTCGATCGCCACCCCGGCCATACCGACGTCGCCGCCGACGCGGGGGTGGTCGGAGTCGTAGCCGCGGTGGGTGGCCAGGTCGAACGCCACCGACAGGCCCTTCTGGCCGGCTGCCAGGTTGCGCCGGTAGAACGCGTTCGATTCTTCAGCGGTGGAGAACCCGGCGTACTGGCGGATCGTCCACGGCTGGTTGACGTACATCGTCGGGTACGGGCCGCGCAGGTACGGCACCAAACCCGGGTACGTGTTCAGGAAGTCGAGGCCCTCCACGTCGGCCGGCCTGTACGACGGCTTGACGGCGATGCCCTCGGGGGTGACCCACGGGCCGGTGATCTCGGGAATCGTCACGCCGATACCTCCTCGCGAGCGGCGAGCAGGTGGTCGAGCGTTCGGGTCAGCACGTCGAGCACGTCAGAGCCCACGCCGATCTCCTCGTCGACTCCCGCCAGCTCGAGCTTGCGCCCGGCGACGTAGAGGCGGGTGGCGCCGGCCGCGCGCAGCTTGGCAGTGGCCGCCGCGCCCTGCTCGGCGTACACCGGGTCGGACGAGCACAGGCAGGCGACCGATGTGGACGCGTCCATATCGGCGACGGAGCCGGCCACGGTGCGGATGCCACCGGCTTCGAACAGGTTCTTGGCGAACGTCGCCCGGGCGGTGAACTGGGCGGCGGTGCCGAGCGTGGCCAGGTACACCGTGGGCCGCTCGCCGGTGAGGCGCCAGTGCTGGTCGGCCCGTGCCCGCTGCCCTTCGAACCCGTCGGCCAGGCGGTGCAACCCGAACGGCTCGAACGGGGGCTCGGTGAGCCGGCCGATCAAGGTCTGCACGCCCGCCGGAGGAGGCTCCTCGTCGATGTTGGGGAACTCCGACAGCCCCGTCAGCGGCTGCTTGCGGGTCGCCAGACGTGTCGCCCGTGCGGTCAGCACCTCGTCGAGCGCGGCGTGGAGCGTGCCCTGCTCGACCGCCGCGATCAGGCCGCCGGCGGCGTCGATGCGGGTCAGCTCGTCCCACGCCGCGGCGGCGAGCTGATCGGTGAGCGACTCGACGTACCACGACCCGCCGGCGATGTCGCGCACGCGCCACAGGTGCGACTCGGACTGGAGGATGGTCTGCGTGTTGCGGGCGATCCGCCGGCCGAGCGCCGATCCGCCGTCGGAGATCAGCGCATCGTGGGGCAACACGGTGACGGCATCGGCACCCCCCACTCCGGCGGCGAAGCAGGCCACGGTGGAGCGCAAGGTGTTGGTCCACGTGTCGTACCGGGTCAACATCACCCGCGACGTCTCCGCGTGGTGCCTGGCAGCAGTGGTCGAGCCATGCGCGGTGGTTGAGCCCTCCCCGGTGGTCGAGCCTGTCGAGACCACCCGCGCCCACAACTGCCGCGCCGCGCGCAGCTTGGCGATCGTGGTGAACTGGTCGGCGTCGGCCGCCCACCGGAACTCCAGCCGGGACGCGGCGGTGTCGCCGAGCGTGCGCACGTAGTGCACGGCGGCGGCGACCGTCCACGCCAACTCCTGGGCGGGCGTCGCGCCGGCCTCGTGCCAGAGCGTGCCGTCGGCCACGAGTACCCGTACTGCGGCCGGATGCTCGACGACCCGTGTCAGCAGCTCGCCCGCCGCTGCCAGCCCGTCGGCAAGATCGGTGGTGCCGCCGGTACGCGCCCAAGCGCCGATCGGGTCGACGCCGAGCGTGCCTGCCCGGTCGGCCACCGGCGTACCGTGGGCTTCCCACAGGTCGATCAAGGCGCCCGCCAGCGCGCCGTCGGCAAGCGAGATCGGCACCATGTGGAGGTGCACGCCGTCGAGCAGCGCGCGGGGGTCGCCGTCGACCAGCAACCCGGTCGCGCCCGATTCCAGCTCGGTCGTCGCCTGGCCTGGTTGCGACACCCGCTGGCGGACCTCCCACGGTGCTGGGTCGGCGCCGAGCCCGCGGGTGATATCGGACGCCGCGGGCGCGGTCGTGTACAGCGGCTGGATCGCGAAGCCGTCGGCCGTCGTGTTCACGAGCTGGCGCTCGAACGCGGCAGCGAAGTCGGCATCGGTGGCGTCGGGCTTGCCCTTCAACACCACCGACCGCACGGCCGCCAGCCAGTCGGCTTCGGTGACGGCAGGAAAGTCAGCCGCGAGTGGGAGGGTCTCGCTCATCGGCTTCATTCTCGCGGAGGGTCCGACTCCGCGCCCAACGCTGGAACCCTGTCACAGGGCTTCGGTAGGGTGACGTTGTGCGCACGGTGATCCTCGGGCCGCCGCCCCCGGAGGTTGAGGAGCTCATCAGATCGCGTCGCCGCACGGGCGCCGACCGCTTCGACGAAGTCTGGGAAGGCGACCTGCACATGAATCCTGCACCCCGGATCGACCACGGCGACGTGGCCGTCCAACTTACGGCCCGGATGCTTCCACTGGCGCGACGGCGCGGCCTGCGCGTCACGGACGGCTTCAACCTCGGCGTCGCTGACGACTTCCGGATACCGGACGCGGGCGTCCATCGCGAACGCCAGCACGCGGTCTACGTGCCTACCGCTGCGCTCGTGGTCGAGGTGTTGTCACGCGGCGACGAGACCTACGAGAAGCTGCCGTTCTACGCGACTCATGGCGTCGACGAGGTCGTGATCGCCGACCCGGCGGGGCGCACGCTGGTGTGGCTGCGGCTTGTCGACGGTGCGTACCTCGAAACCGAGCACAGCACCGTGCTCGATGTGGCCGCTGCCGAGCTGGCCGCCCAGATCGACTGGCCCTGACGCCAACGGTCGACGACCGGGTCGGGTTCCTCGCGTCATCCGTCATTGGTGTCGGCGGCGGTGGCGACCAGGGCGGCGAGCCAGGTGGCGATCGGTACCGAGGCGACCAGGCCGATCGAGCCGACCAGGGCGCGGACCACCTCGATCGCGACCACCTCGCGGGTGATCACGTCGCCGAAGCCCTGCCCGGCCTCGGTGAACAGCAGCAGCAACGGCAGGGCCGCACCGGCGTAGGCGAGGAACAACGTGTTGACGGTCGACGAGATGTGGTCGCGGCCGATCCGCAACGCCGGGGCGAACAGCTCGCGCGTCCCCAGTTCAGGCTGGACGCGCTTGAGCTCCCACACGGCCGACACCTGGGTGACGGTGACGTCGTCGAGTACCCCTAGCGCGCCGATGACCACACCGGCCAGCAAGATGCCGCGCGGGTCGATGCCTGCCGCCAGGCCGCCGAGCAGGATGCTCGAGTCGTCGGTGAGCCCGGTGAGATGGGTCGCCCCGACGAACAGCCACGCCAGGACCGCGGTGAGCACGAGGCTGGCGAACGTCGACAGCAGGGCGACGGCCGTGCCGAGGCCGAACCCGTGGGCGAGGAACAGCGCCGCGAACGCGATCAGGCTGGCGGTCACGAGCGCGACCGCGACGGCGTTCGAGCCGTCGAGCACGGCGGGCAGCGTAAACAGCACGATCACCGCCAGGCTGAACGCCAGGCCGGCGATCGCGCCCAGCCCGCGCCATCGCCCGAGAGCCAACACGGCAGCCACGAACAGCACCACCAGCCAGACCATCGGCGTGCTGCGTTGGTAGTCGTAGAACGAGTACTCGACCCGCCCGTCGAGCGCCTCGAAGGCGGTCAGCTTGATCGAGTCGCCGGGCCGCAGGGTGCTGTCGAGCGAGTGCTCCATCGCCCCGTACTCGCCGGCGTACGGGCCGTCGTCGACCTCGAAGGCGATCAGGCGGCACTGGGCCGTGGGGTCGTACGAGCAGTTGACCACGTCGGCCACCGTGACCGTCGCGGGAAACGGATCGGCTGCGAGCAGGAGCGGGTCCTCGAACCCCGCCGAGTCGCCCGGCCACAGCGCGACGAGGGCGATGACGGTGGCCAGCGCACACACGGCCACGGTGCTCCACAGCGCCCGGGCGAGTGCGCGCAGACCGTGGGGATCGTCGCCCGGCGCGGCGAGATCCGCGTGAGCGTGGCTGTGGTGATGCGAGTGACCGGGCGCACCGACTCACGATGTCACAGCCGGAGGAGTACTCGGCGGCATCATCGCCGCCGGTGCGGGACGGGTGGCCTCAGGTTGTTCGACCGCCGGCTGGCGATCACGGGCCGACACCGCCCGTCGTGTTGCGGCGGAGGTCGACCGGGGTGCAGCCCGAACTGTGCGAGGCGTAGGTCCAGTCGGGTTGCTTGGCGGCGTGATGGCTGTCGAGCACGGCGACACCCTCGCGGATGTCGATGAGTTCGGCGATCGGCACCGGCTCGGCCCGTGGCGCGCGGCCGTGGAGATGCTCGTCGAACTCGTGGCGGAAGCGCTCGAAGATGCTCGTCAGGACGGTTTCCTGCTGGACGCCCAGGTAGCACCGGGCACCGATCGACACGGTGCGGATGCGGCGCTCGACCACCGTCAGGTCGAACGGTGTCGCCGTGTTGGCGGCGATCCGGGCGAGCACGGTGGCGAGCTGGGCGCCGTCGAGCTTGCATGGCGTGCATTGGCCGCACGACTCGACGGCGAGGAACCGGGCGACGCCGGCGGCTACGGCCACCATGTCGGCCCTGTCGTCGAACACGATGAACCCGGCCGCGCCCAACCCAGATCCGATCGCCGCCAGTGCCTCGTGGGCGAGCGCGACGCCGAGCTGGTCGCCCGTGATCACCCGGTTGGCGACACCGCTCAGCACCGCCTTCACCGAGTGGCCCGGGTGCGGCCCGCCGCCGATCGCGCCGATCACCTGGCGGAGTGACGTGCCCGCCCGCATCTCGCCCACGCCGTGGCGCCGGGTGTCGCCGGTGACCGTGCACACCAGCGTGCCCGGCGAGTCGGGGGTGCCGACCGAGCGGAACCAGGCCACCCCGCGGTCGAGAATCCGGGGGACGTTGGCGATCGTCTCGACGTTGTTGACCAGCGTGGGTACACCGCCCAGTCCGGTCCGGTACACCGGGACCACGCGGGGGAACGGGCCGCCGGCGTCGATCGTCTCGATCAGCGCGCTCTCCTCGCCGTAGAGGTACTCGTCGGGGCCCTCGAACACGGTGCATTCCAACGCGGGCGGGATCATCCCGGCCGCCGACATCTCGGCGATCGCCCGGCGCACCAGCGCGACCTCGGTGGTGAACGCGCGCTTGAGGGCGATCACGATCCGGTCGGCCCCGACCGCCCGGGCGGCGATGCACGCCCCCTCCACCACCCGGTACGGGTTGTGGCGGACGATGCTGCGGTCCTTGAAGGTGCCCGGTTCGCCCTCAGCGCCGTTGACGACGACGGCCGCTGCCCCGGCGGCCTCGGCGTTGGCGGCGACGGTCTGCCACTTGCGCCCGGCTGGAAAGCCGGCCCCGCCGCGGCCGCGCAGGCCGGCCGCCAGGATCACTCCGGCGATCTCGGCTGGGGTGATCCGGGTGGCGGCCCCGAGCCCGCGGCCGCCGCCGCACGTCCGGTACTCGTCGAGCGACGTCACGGGGGTCGGGTGGAGCACCCGCTGGCTGCGGCAGGTCACGGGGCCGGCCCGCCTCCGGCCGCCCGCAGGGCAGCGATCGCAGCCCGCCGGTCGGGCGTGCCGAACACCGCCGAGCCGGCCACCAACACGTCGGCCCCAGCGGCGATCGCGGCCCGGGCGGTAGCCGGAGTGATTCCGCCGTCGACCTCGAGATGGATCGGCCGGTCGCCGATCAGGGCCCGCAACTCGGCCAGCTTGGGTTCGACTGCCGGGATGTAGCGCTGCCCGCCGAAGCCGGGATTGACGGTCATGACCAGCACGAGATCACAGCGGTCGAGGACGTGTTGGATGACCGCGACCGGTGTGGCCGGGTTCAGTGCCACCCCGGCCCGAGCGCCGAGTTCGCGGATCGCGCACAGCGTGCGGTCGAGATGCCGACAGGCCTCGGCGTGAACGGTCACGATGTCGGCACCGGCTTCGACGAACGCGGCCAGGTGCGGGTCGGCCGGTTCGATCATGAGGTGGACGTCGATGACACACGCGGTGGCGGCGCGCACTGCGGCCACGATCGGCGGGCCGAACGTGATGTTCGGCACGAACCCGCCGTCCATCACGTCGACGTGGATCCAGTCGGCCCCGGCCCGCTCGACGGCGCCGATCTCGTCGGCGAGCCGCCCGGTGTCAGCCGACAGGATCGACGGGGCGATCACGACGTTGGTTGAGCTTGTCGAAACCATCAGTGCGGACCGGTGGCAACGATCGGCTCAACCACCTGGTGATCGTGGAAGATGCGTGAGGTGAGCAGGTCGGGGGGTTCGATCGTGTTCAGCTCGGTGACCGTCACCGACCCGGCCGCGACGCTGCGGTTGGCCTGCCGTAGGCGCGCCCGGTCGAGCGCGTTGCGCACCGAGCGAGCGTTGGCGAACAGCGGCCGCGCCCGCCGCCGCACCAGGTACTCCTCGAATGTGGCTCGCCCTGCCGGGCTGAACCGGTAGCCCTGATCGGCCAGCATCTGTTCGCCGATCTGCATCAGCTCGCCGGGCGTGTAGTCGGGGAACTCGAGGTGGTGGGTGACCCGCGAACGGAATCCCGGGTTGGAGGCGAAGAACCGGTCCATCCGGTCGCCGTACCCGGCGAGGATCACCACCAGGTCGTCGCGGCGATCCTCCATCACCTGGAGCAGGATCTCGATCGCCTCCTGCCCGTAATCGCGCTCGTTCTCGGGCCGGTGCAGGAAGTACGCCTCGTCGACGAACAGCACCCCTCCCATCGCCCGCTTGAGCACGTCCTTGGTCTTCGGGGCGGTGTGGCCGATGTACTCACCCACCAGGTCGTCGCGGGTGACGCACACCAGCCGGTCGGTGCGCAGGTACCCGAGCCGATGGAGGATGCCCGCCATCCGCAGTGCCACCGTGGTCTTGCCGGTGCCGGGGTTGCCGGTGAAGCTCATGTGCAGGGTGGGTGGCTCGGCGGCGAGGCCGAGGCGGCGGCGCACGCGGTCGACCAGCAGCAGGGACGCGATCTCGGCGACCCGCGTCTTCACCGGGGCCAGGCCGACCAACTCGCGGTCGAGTTCGGCGAGCAGCTCGTCGACACCCGATTCGGCGCGTTCGGCGGCGAGGTCGACCCGCTGCTCGGGATCGCCGTGTGCCGCGGGGCCACCCGGGCCGGCGTGCGTGGCCGTGTCGATCATCGGTAGCGGTCGCCGGCGGGGCGGTCGGTGGCGTAGGCGTGGGCCGCGTAGCCGACCGAGCGCCCGGCTCGGTACGACCGGTCGAGGCGGAAGCCGGGCTCGGTGTCGGGGCGCTGCACGATGAAGGACGTGCGCAAGCTCTCCCACCCCTTGGTGGCGTCGAACGCACAGATCCGGATGTAGTCGTGGGGGTAGGCCCGCCGGCACTCGTCGAGCGACGCCATCACGGCGCCGATCGTCGTCGTGGTGCCGGTGTCGTCGAAGTGCGGCAGGCCCCACATCTCCCAGTAGGTGTTGCGCGGGTGCGGGTCGTCGGTGTGCTCGACGCTGAGCGCCCAGCCGTGTTCGGTGCAGTACCGCAGCTGCGCCTCGATCTGGGTGTCGGTGAGGTCGGGGAGGAACGAGAACGTGCCCTGGGTGAGTCGCATCGTGGGGCTCCTGTCAGCTCAGCGTGGGGGTGGGCGTGTAGTCGGGTGTGTCGGTCGAGGCGTAGTCGAACGTGACGTCGCCCCAGGTCTCAAGCGCCCGGGCCAGCGGAGCACAGTGGGCTGCCGCCGCGCGCAGGATCTGGGGGCCCTCGGTGAGGTAGTCGCGGCCTTCGTTGCGGGCGAGGATCATCGCCTCGAGAGCGACCCGGTTGGCGGTCGCCCCGGCGGCGATCCCGTCCGGGTGGCCGATCGTGCCGCCCCCGAACTGGAGCACGACGTCCTCACCGAGGTGGTGCAGCAGTTGGTGCATCTGGCCGGCGTGGATGCCGCCCGAGGCGACTGGCATCACCTTGTTGAGCCCGGCCCACGGCTGGTCGAAGAACAGCCCGTGATCGAGCCGGGCCTCGGTGTGCTCGTCGCGCAGTGTGGCGTAGATGCCGGCGACGGTGGCTGGGTCGCCCTCGAGCTTGCCGACCACGGTGCCGGCGTGGATGTGGTCGACGCCGGCCATCCGCATCCACTTGGCGATCACCCGGAAGCTGACACCGTGGTCCTTCTGGCGGGTGTACGTGGAGTGCCCGGCGCGGTGGAGGTGCAGGATCATGTCGTTGCGGCGGGCCCAGGCCGACATCGACTGGATCGCCGTGTAGCCGATCACGAGGTCGATCATCACCACGACCGAGCCGAGTTGCTTGGCGAACTCGGCCCGCTCGTACATCTCTTCCATGGTCGCCGCGGTGATGTTGAGGTAGGTGCCCTTCACCTCGCCGGTCGCGGCCTCGGCCCGGTTGACCGCCTCCATGCAGTACAGGAAGCGGTCGCGCCAGTGCATGAACGCCTGGGAGTTGATGTTCTCGTCGTCCTTGGTGAAGTCGAGCCCTCCCCGGAGGGCTTCGTAGACCACCCGGCCGTAGTTGCGCCCCGACAGGCCGAGCTTGGGCTTGACGGTGGCGCCGAGCAGCGGGCGGCCGAACTTGTCGAGCCGCTCGCGCTCGACGACCACCCCGGTCGGGGGGCCCGAGAACGTCATCAGGTAGGCGATCGGGATGCGCATGTCCTCCAGCCGCAGGGCCCGCAGTGGCTTGAAGCCGAACACGTTGCCGATGATCGACGCCGTCAGGTTGGCGATCGAGCCGCCCTCGAACAGGTCGAGGTCGTAGGCGATCCAGGCGAACCACTGGTCGCCGCGGCCGGGCACCGGCTCCACGCGGTAGGCCTTGGCGCGGTACTCCTCGCAGGCGGTCAGGCGGTCGGTCCACACGACCGTCCACGTCGCGGTCGACGACTCGCCGGCCACCGCGGCGGCCGCCTCGACGGCGTCGACCCCGTCCTGCGGGGTGATCCGGAACAGGGCGATCAGGTCGGTGTCGACGGGCTCGTAGTCGGGCTGCCAGTAGCCCATCTGGGCGTACGGCATCACGCCGGCCCGGTAGCGGTCGGCCGGTTGGGTGGTGGCGGTTGCAGTGCTCACGGTGCTCTCTCCTGGGGGGTCAGACGATCTTGGGGTCGAGGTCGCCGCGGCGGTAGCGGGCGGCCATCTCGTCGAGGGTGTGGATGCGCCCGATCCGCGAGGCCTGGCCGGCGGCCCCGAAGTCGTGGTAGCGGCGGCGGCACAACTCGGTCATCGCCGTCATCGACGCCTTGAGGAACCGGCGCGGGTCGAACTCGGCGGGGTGCTGGCGGGCGACCTTGCGGAACTGGCCGACGATCGCCAGGCGCGTGTCGGTGTCGATGTTGACCTTGCGCACGCCGTGGCGGATGCCTTCCTGAACCTGCTCGACGGGTACGCCGTAGGTCTGCGGCAGCTCGCCGCCGTACTCGTTGAACACGTCCTGGAGGTCTTGTGGCACCGAGCTCGAGCCGTGCATCACGAGGTGCGTGTCGGGCAGCCGCCGATGGATCTCGCGTACGACGTCCATCGCCAGGATGTCGCCGTCGGGCTTGCGGCTGAACTTGTACGCACCGTGCGACGTGCCGATCGCGATCGCCAGCGCGTCGACGCCCGTCTGGGCGACGAAGTCGGCTGCCTGCTCGGGGTCGGTGAGGAGTTGGCTGCGGTCGAGTACCCCGTCGGCGCCGTGACCGTCTTCGGCCTCTCCCATGCCGGTCTCGAGCGAGCCCAGGCACCCGAGCTCGCCCTCCACCGACACGCCCACGCCGTGGGCGACCTCGGTGACCCGCCGCGTGATGCCGACGTTGTAGGCGTAGTCGGCGGGTGTCCGGGCGTCGGCCAGCAGGCTGCCGTCCATCATCACCGACGTGTACCCCCACCGGATCGCCCCGACGCAGGTGGCCTCGTCGTTGCCGTGGTCCTGGTGCACGCACACGGGCAGGTGCGGGTAGCGCGCCTCGGCGCCCTCGATCACCTTGGCGAGCATCGCGTCACCGGCGTACGAGCGGGCGCCGCGGCTGGCCTGGAGGATCACCGGCGCGTCGGCCGCGTCGGCGGCGGCCATGATCGCCAGCACCTGCTCCATGTTGTTGACGTTGAAGGCGGGCATGCCGTAGCCGTGCTCGGCGGCATGGTCGAGTAGCTGGCGCAGGGTGATCCGGGCCATCTCAGGCTCCCCTCTGGCTGGTGGCGGCGGTGGTGGTCGTGGTGGCGATCGCGTCGAGCGCGGCCGCGCGGATCGCGGCGGGGGTGATCCCGAAGTGCTCGTACAGGTCGGCGGCCGGCGCCGACCGGCCGAACCCAGGCATGCCGACGAAGCGGTCGCCGGGTCGCAACACGGCTCCCCATGCCTGGCCGGTGGCGGCTTCGACGGCGACCCGCGGGGCCGCGCCGGCCAGCTCGTCGAACCAGCCGGGCGGCTGTGCCGCGAGCAGCTCCAGGCACGGCACCGAGATCACCGTGGCGCGCACGCCGTCGGCCTCGAGCAGGTCGGCGGCCGCCAGGGCGACGGCGACCTCGCTGCCGCTGCCCAGCAGCGTGACGTCGGCGCCGGCCGCGGCACGCACCGCGTAGGCACCGCGCCCGATGGTCGGGCCGTCGGCGGCGTCGCGGTCGTGGGGGAGTGGCGGCAGGGGCTGGCGCGATAGCACCAGTGCCACCGGCCGGTCGGTCTGCGCCAGGGCCACCTGCCACGCCTCGACGGTCTCGACCGCGTCGGCCGGCCGGACCACGAGCAGGTTGGGGATCGCCCGCAGGGCGTCGAGGTGTTCGACCGGCTGGTGTGTGGGGCCGTCCTCGCCGAGCCCGATCGAGTCGTGGGTGAGCACGTGCACGACGGGCAGTCCCATCAGCGCCGCCAGCCGGATCGCCGGTCGGCTGTAGTCGCTGAACACCAGGAACGTGCCGCCGTAGGCGACGAACCCGCCGTGCAAGGCAAGCCCGTTGAGCGCCGCCGCCATGGCGTGCTCGCGGACGCCGTAGTGCACGTAGTCGCCGGTGCGGTCGCCGGCCGTGAACGCCCGGTGCGCGGCGACCAGGGTGCCGTTCGAACCGCTCAGGTCGGCCGAGCCGCCGATCAGCGCGGGCATCGCCGGCACCAACACGTCCAGGGTGCGCTGGCTGCTGACACGGCTCGCTCGGGGTGCCGTGTCGGACCGGGCCGCCCGGTGGGCCTCGGCGAGGGCGTCGTGGGCGGCGCCGTCGACCGGCGCGGCGAGGCGGTCCGCCAGCCCGGTTCCTGCGCTGCGCTGCTCCCACGCGGCACGCTCGGCGCGTCCGCGGCGGCCGGCCGCGCGCCAGGCGTCGAGCAGTTCGGTGGGCACCTCGAACGGGGGGCACGGCCAGCCCAGAGCGGCGGCCATCGCCGCCCGTTCCTCGGCACCGAGTGGGGCGCCGTGGACGTGGTGGCTGCCGGCCTTGGTGGGGGCGCCGCGTCCGATCGTGGTCCGGCAGGCGATCAGCGATGGCCGCCCGGCGTTGCGGGCGGCGGTGAGCGCGGCGCCGACCGCGGCGTGATCGTGGCCGTCAACCCGCTCGGTCGCCCACCCGCTGGCGGCGAACCGGGCGAGCTGGTCGTCGCTGGTCGACAGTGCTGTGGTGCCGTCGATCGAGATCTGGTTGTCGTCCCACAGCACGGTCAGCCGGTCGAGTCGGAGGTGCCCAGCGAGGCTGATCGCTTCCTGGCTGACGCCCTCCATCAGGCAGCCGTCGCCGGCCAGCACGTACGTCTGATGGTCGCACAGCTCGGTGCCGTAGGTGGCCCGCAGGTTGGCCTCGCCGATCGCCATCCCGACCGCTGTGGCGAGGCCCTGGCCGAGCGGGCCGGTCGTGGTCTCGACCCCCGGGAAGTGGCCGTGCTCGGGGTGCCCGGCGGCCGGGCTGCCGAGCTGGCGGAACCGCCGCAGGTGGTCGAGCTCGACGCCGGCGTACCCGCACAACCAGGCGAGCGCGTACAAGAGGGCCGAGCCGTGCCCGGCCGACAGCACGAACCGGTCGCGGTCGAACCACTCGGGGTCGGCGGCGTCGAAGCGCAGGTGCTCGGTGAACAGCACCGTCGCCACGTCGGCCATCCCCAGCGGCAGGCCCGGGTGCCCCGAGCCGGCGGCCTCGACCATGTCGGCAGCCAGGAACCGCACCGCCGTGGCGAGCTGTTCGGGAGTGGCGGCGCTCACGCCGTCGCCCTCCGGCGCTGGTCGATCAGGCGGTGGATCATCGGCGTGAGGATCAGCTGCATCGCCAAGTCGAGCTTGCCGCCGGGGACCACGACCGAGTTGGCCCGCGACATCCAGCTCCCGTCGATCATCGACATGAGGTACGGAAAGTCGATCCCGCGCGGGTCGCGGAACCGGATCACGACCACCGACTCGTCGGGTGACGGGATGTAGCGGGCGATGAACGGGTTCGACGTATCGACCGTGGGTACGCGCTGGAAGTTGACGTCGGTGAGCGTGAACTGGGGGCAGATGTGATGCACGTAGTCGGGCATCCGGCGCAGGATCGTCTCGGTCACCGCCTCGGCCGAGTAGCCCCGGGTCGACCGGTCGCGGTGGATCTTCTGAATCCACTCCAGGTTGACCACCGGGACGACGCCGATCTTCAGGTCGGCATGGCTGGCGACGTCGACGCCGTTGGCGGCGTACGCGCCGTGGAGGCCCTCGTAGAACAACAGGTCGGACCCGTCGGCGAACTCGGCCCACTCGGTGAACGTGCCCGGCGGCGTGCCGAACTCGGCGGCCTCGTGGTCGTCGTGCACGTAGTGGCGCGTGCGGCCCGTGCCGTCGGCGCCGTACGACCGGAAGACGTCCGCCAGTTCGGCCAGCAGGTTGGCCTCGGGGCCGAAGTGGCTGAACGTGTGGTCGCCGGCCGCTTCGTGCTCGCGGAGCGCGGCGGCCATCCCGACCCGGTCGTAGCGGTGGAAGGCGTCGCCTTCGATGCTCGCGAACTGCACGCCCTCGCGGCGGAAGATCTGCTCGAACGTGTGCTTGACGGTGGTGGTCCCGGCGCCGGACGAACCGGTGACGGAGATGATCGGGTGCTTGGCAGACAACGCGCTCAGCTCCGGAACAGCCCGCGCCGGGCGAACAGGGGCGACCGGTCGCCCTCGAACAGCGACGGACCGTCGCCAGTGAGCACGGTCTTGCAGTAGGCGGCGACCCGGGTGACCTTGTCGGCCGACCCGAACACCAGCGGCGTGCGCTGGTGCAGGTGGGTGACCGTGCGGTCGAGCACCCGGGTCAGGCCGTCGGTGGCCGCCCCGCCGGCCTGCTCGACGAGCATCGCGATCGGGAACGCCTCGTACAGCAGGCGCAGGCGGCCCTCCCGGTATCCGACCCGGTCGTCGGCGGGGCACATGAAGATCCCACCGCGGGTGAGGATGCGGTACGCCTCGGCGACCACCGCCGCCATCCAACGCATGTTGTAATCGGCCCGGCGCGGGCCGTCGGTCCCCGCCACGAGGTCGTCGACGTAGGCCCGCAGGCCCGGCTCCCAATGGCGTCGGTTCGAGGCGTTGATCGCGTACTCGGGCGTGCCGCGCGGAATGGTCATGGCGGTCTCGGCCAGCAGCCACTCGCCGGTGCGCCGGTCGAGCACGAAGCGGTGCGTACCGGCTCCCACCGTCAGCGCCATGGTGGTGGCCGGCCCGTAGACGACGATCCCGGCGGCGAGTTGGGCGCTCCCCGCGGTGCGGAACGGATCGGCACCAGCGGGAAGCAGCGAGAAGATCGTGCCGACCACCGCGTTGGTGGCCAGGTTGGCCGAGCCGTCGAGCGGGTCGATCGCCACGGCGACGGTGCCGGCTGGGTCGAGCAGGGCCGGCTCGGGGTGTTCCTCGGAGGCCACCGAGTGGACCGGGCTGCCGGCCAGGCAGGCGGTGAACAGGTCGTCGGCGATCAGGTCGAGCCGGGTCTGGCGGTCGCCGCCGCCCTTGTCGGCCTGCTCGACCGCGAGCGCCGGGTCGCCGACCGCGATCAGCTCGGCCAGTTCGGCGCAGCCACCGGCCAGCCGGGCCAGCACGTCGCCTGCCGCACCGTCGCCGGCTTCGAGGTGGGTCGCCAGGGTGGGCCGCATGAGACGCCATCCTGGGTGCCCCGCTGGCGAAAGTAAAGATAAATGATCTTCGCGGGATCGAAATGAATCATTTGCTCAGTGCTACGATCGTCGAGGTGCGCGATGCCTCGTTGAAGCAGCTTCGGTCGCTGGTCGCGGTGGCCCGATACGGCACGATCGCGGCTGCGGCCCAGCAGCTCCACGTCACCGCCCCGGCCGTCGGCCAGCAACTCAAGCTGCTCGAACGCGCGGCGGGCATGCCGTTGCTCGAACGCACGCCGGACGGGTTCCGCCCCACCGACGCGGGGCGCGAGCTGATCGCCACGGCCGACCGGATCGACGCCGAGTTGGAGAGCTGCCGGATGACGCTCGACCTGCTCCAGTCCGGAAAGCTCGGGTCGGTCACGCTCGGGGCGGTGTCGACGGCCAAGTACTTCGCGCCGCGGCTGCTGGCCGCGTTCTGGGACAGCCACCCCGATGTCGAGGTCAAGCTCGTGATCGGTAACCGCTCCGAGATCGTCGAGGCGATCGCCACCCACGCCGTCGACATCACCGTGATGGGCCGGCCCCCGGACGAGTTGGCGCTCGAGACCGAGGTGATCGGCGAGCATCCGCACGTCGTGATCGCCGTCCCCGGCCATCGCATGGCCGGCCGGCGGGTGACCCGCGCGGCACTCGCCGACGAGACGTTCCTGGTGCGCGAGCCGGGGTCGGGCACGCGCCAACTCACCGAGCGACTGTTCGTCGGGGCCGGCATCCAGCCCCCGCTCGGCATGGAGATCGGCAGCAACGAGACGATCAAGCAGGCCGTGATCGCCGGGCTCGGCGTGGCCGTGATCTCGGCCCACACCGTCGCCGCCGAGCTCGCCGACGGCCGCCTGATCGCGCTCGACGTCGACGGCTTCCCGATGTTGCGACGCTGGTACGCGGTTCGCCGCGCGGCGGGTCACCTGCTGCCGGCCGGCGCAGCCCTGTGGGCGTTTCTCGCCGAGCACACCCGCGACCATCTCCCGGGGGCGTTCCTCGCCGAGCACACCCGCGACCATCTCCCGGGGGCGTGACCGTCGGCAGACGCCGCGACCGCGAGCGCCGAGCACCGCTGGTGCCGGCGGTAGGCCGATCTCGTCGACGTCGAGGTGTTCGCACTCACCGGCTCGGCGATCGCCGCCCAGCGGGCGCGCTCAGCAGATGCGGGGTAGGGCCTCGCCGAGCGGGACGTCGATCACACGGGTGGCCCCGTAGGGGGTCCGGGCCACCACGATGCCCGCGTGCTCGTCGACGACCCGGCCGATCACCGTCGCCCGGCGGCCGTGCTGGTGGGCCTGCATCGCCTCCAGCACGGCGTCGGCCGCGGCGGCCGGCACGAACGCCACCAACTTGCCCTCGTTGGCGATGTCGAGTGGGTCGAGCCCGAGGAACGAGCAGGCCCCGCGCACGGCGTCGGGCACGGGTAGCGCCGACTCGGCGATCTCGATGCCGGCCTTGGCCGCACGGGCGATCTCGGTCAGCGTGGCGGCCACACCACCCCGGGTGGGGTCGCGTAGCGTGTGGACCGTCTCGGCCGGATCGTTGCCGGCGGCGAGCATCGCCTGTACCAGGCCGTGCAGGGGTGCCGAGTCGGTCTCGATCGCGGTGCCGAACTCGAGTCCCTCGCGCACCGACAGCACGGCGATCCCGTGCACGCCGATGTCGCCGCTGACGATCACCACGTCGCCCGGGGCGGCCCTGCCGGGGGCGACGCGCACGCCGTCGGGGATCAGCCCGAACCCGGCGGTGGTCACGTAGAGGCCGTCGGCCTTGCCGGACTCGACGACCTTGGTGTCGCCGGTGGCGATCGGCACGCCGGCCAGCCGGGCCGCCGAGCCCATCTCCTCGGCGACCCGGCCGAGCACACCGAGCTCGAGGCCCTCTTCGAGCACGAACCCGGCACTCAGCGCCACGGGCACGGCACCGCTCATGGCGACGTCGTTGATTGTCCCGTTCACCGCCAGGTCGCCGATCGACCCGCCCGGGAAGAACAGTGGGCGCACCACGTACGTGTCGGTCGAGAACGCCAGCCGCGGCGCCCCGCCGGGCAGCTCGAACACGGCCGAGTCGCCCAGTTCGCCGAGCGGGCTCGGCAGGTCGGTGCGGAACGCCGGCAGGAACAGGTGCTCGACCAGCTCCTGGGTGAGCTTGCCGCCACCACCGTGGCCGAGCACGATCCGGGTGTGGTCGCGCAGTGGCAGCGGGCACGACCAACCCGCGAGATCGACCGACACGTTCACGAGATCCCGATCTGGACGGTGCCGGGCGGGGGGACGCACGGTGTCGCGGTGTCGGCCATGTTCACGAGATCCCGACCGGGACTGGCTCGGGGCCGAGCCGGCGGTACTGGAAGTACGCCGCGCAGGCGCCCTCGTTCGACACCATCGTCGCCCCGAGCGGCGTGCGCGGCGTGCACTCCACGCCGAACGCGGCGCACTCATGGGGCTTGATCAACCCCTGGAGCACCTCGCCGCTGCGGCACAGCGCCGACTCGGCGGCGTCGACCCGTTCCACCCCGAAGCGGGCCTCGGCGTCGAACGCCCGGTACTCGTCGGACAGGCGCCACCCGCTGGACGGGATCTCGCCGATCCCGCGCCAGTGCCGGTCGCACGTCTCGAACACGTCGGTGAGCAGTTGCTGGGCGGACAGGTTGCCGGCGTCGCTCACCACCCGGGGGTAGGCGTTCTCCAGCTCGGCGCGGCCCTCCTCGAGTTGCACCACCGTGCGGCGGATGCCGTCGAGCACGTCGAGCGGTTCGAACCCGGTGACGACGATCGGCACGCGGTACGCGTCGACCAGCGGGCCGTACTGGTGGGTGCCCATCACCGAGCACACGTGACCGGCGGCGAGGAACCCGTCGACGCGCGACGTCGGGGACGTCACGATCGCCTCGATCGCCGGCGGCACGAGCACGTGGCTGACGAGCACCGAGAAGTTGGTGAGGCCGCGCTGGGCCGCCAGGAACACGGCCATCGCGTTCGCCGGAGCGGTGGTCTCGAACCCGATCGCGAAGAACACGACCTGCCGATCGGGGTGTTCGACGGCCAGGTTCACGGCGTCGAGCGGCGAGTACACGACGCGCACGTCGCCACCCTCGCTGCGGATGCGGAACAGGTCGTCGCGGCTGCCGGGCACGCGGAGCATGTCACCGAACGAGCAGAAGATCACGCCGGGGAGCGCGGCGATCGCCAGCGCCTTGTCGATGATGCCGATCGGCGTGACGCACACCGGGCAGCCCGGCCCGTGGATCAGCTCGATCGTGCCGGGGAGCAGCTGGTCGATGCCGCTGCGGATGATCGAGTGGGTTTGGCCCCCGCACACCTCCATGATCGCCCACGGTCGGCCCCGGTCGGACGTCGTGACCCGGGCGATCTCGTCGAACAACCCCGCCGCGATGTCGGGATCGCGGAACTCGTCCAAGAACTTCACGGCGTACCTCCGGTGACTCCCAGCTCGTCGTCGAGCACGCCGAGCTCTTGCATCATCTGCAGCGTGCGCACCGCCTCGTCCTCGTCGACCTTGGCGATCGCGAAGCCGACGTGCACGATCGCGTAGTCGCCGACCTCGACGTCGGGGAGGAATGCCAGGCAGATCTCCTTGCGGACACCGTCGAAGTCGATCGTGGCCATCTTGGTGCCGGCCTCGTCGCGCACGTCGACGATCCGGCCCGGTACGGCGAGGCACATGTCAGGACGCTCCTAGCTGGGATGGGTAGGGCGAGTGCGCGGCGACGAACGCCTGGCCGAGCGCCAGGCCACCGTCGTTCGGGGGCACCAATCGGTGGGTGAGCACGGTCGACCTGGGCGCCCGGGCGGCGAAGCCGGCAAGGCACAGCTCGACGAGAAGGCCGTTCTGGAACACCCCGCCGCTGAGCACCACGGTGTCGAGGCCGCGGTCGGCTGCCACGGCGGTGGCGTGTTCGACGGTCGCCTCGGCGACGGCGACGTGCACTGCGTACGCGAGGTCGCCCGGGTCGGCGCCGGCCAGCAGGTCAGCGGTGGCGGCGCGCCAGACGGGCCCGGGGTCGAGCACCCCCGCCCTCGTCGCCAACCGGTAGCCGCGGTCGGTTCGGCTGCTCGCGAGCGCGGCGTGCTCGAGGTCGATCGCCGCCTGTGCCTCGAAGCTGATCGTGTGGCGGAGCCCCAGCAACGAGGCGAACGCGTCGAACAGGCGACCCATACTCGTCGTGGCGGCGCAGGCGACCCCCCGGTCGAGCTGGACGGCGAGCACGCGCCGCTCGGTTTCGGTGAGCGCGGCCACGCACGGCAGACGGTCGTCCCAGGCGAGGCCGGTCGCCCGCAGGTGTGCCAGGGCCACGCGGGCCGGGTGGCGCACGGCCGCGTCACCGCCCGGCAGCGGTACCGGGGCGAGGTGAGCGACCCGCTCGAAGCCGGTGGCGTCGGCGACGAGCAGCTCGCCGCCCCAGATCGTGCCGTCGGTGCCGTAGCCGGTGCCGTCGAACGCCACGCCGACCACCGCCCGGTACGGGTCGAGGCCGTGCTCGGCCATCACCGCGGCGACGTGGGCGTGATGGTGCTGCACGCCGAGCGCCCGGTCGCGGTGGTGCTCGCGGGCCCACGCCGTGGTGCGGTAGCCGGGGTGCAGGTCGTGGGCGACCAGCTCGGGCTCGACCGCGTACATCTGCCGGAACCGGGCCTCGATCGACTCGAACGCGCGCAACGTGTCGAGGTTCTCCATGTCGCCGACGTGCTGGCTCACCCAGGCGTGCGCGCCGTCGCTGACACAGCACGTGTTCTTGAGCTCGCCACCGACCGCCAGCACGGGCCGGCGGGCGCCGGGGAAGGCGACCGGGACCGGGGCGTACCCGCGCGCACGGCGGATCGGCAGGAGGTGCCCGGCGGCGATGCGAACCACCGAGTCGTCACAGGGCACGTGGATCTCGCGGTCGTGCGTGAGCAACGCGTCGGCCAGCCCGGCCAGGCGCCGGTGGGCCTCGTCGTCGCGGTAGGCAAGCGGCGCGCCGGCCAGGTTGCCGCTGGTCATCACGAGCGGGCCGAGCGGCGCACCGTCGGCGCCAGCGAACAGCAGGTGGTGGACCGGCGTGTACGGCAGCAGCACGCCGACCAGTGGGTTGCCGGGGGCGACCAGTGAGCTGAGCGACGTACCGGGTCGGGCGCGCAGCAAGACGATCGGGCGGGCCGGGCTGGTGAGCAGGTCGGCCTCGTCGTCGGAGACGTGGGCCAGCGCGCGGGCGGTCGCCAGGTCGGGGACCAGTACCGCCAACGGCTTGTCGGGGCGGTGCTTGCGCTGGCGCAGCCGAGCGACCGCAGCGTCCGACGTCGCCAGACATGCCAGGTGGTAGCCCCCGAGCCCCTTGACGGCCACGATCTGCCCGGCTGCCAGCGCGGCCCGGGCCGCGGCGATCGGGTCGCCGGTGGTTTCGACAGGCTCAACCACCTCGGTTGGCACGGTGCTCGGTGGTCTGGAGACGCGCGACCATGTGAGGCGGGGGCCGCAGGCGTGGCAGCCGATCGGCTGGGCGTGGTAGCGGCGGTTGGCCGGGTCGGCGTACTCGGCCGCGCACGCGGGGCACATCGCGAAGGTCGCCATCGTGGTGGCGGGCCGGTCGTACGGCAGGTCGCGGATGATCGTGAACCGCGGCCCGCAGTTGGTGCACGTGATGAACGGGTGCAGGTAGCGGCGGTCGGCCGGGTCGAACAGTTCGGCCAGGCACTCGTCGCACACCACCGTGTCGGGCGGCACGAGCGTGCGCGCCCCGACCGCGTCCGTGCTGGCGACGATCCGGAAGCCGGGCTGGGGCATCGCCGTGCACTCGGAACGCGCGACGTGCTCGACGCGCGCCAGCGGGGGAGCGTCGGCGATCAACCGGTGGGCGAACTCGGCGAGTGCTGCGGGTGGGCCGGCGACCTCGACGAACACCTGGGTGGCGTCGTTGCCGACGTGCCCCGACAGGCCCAGCTCGGTCGCCAGCCGGTACACGAACGGCCGGAACCCGACCCCCTGCACGATGCCCGTCACGGTGACCCGTTCGGCCACCAGCACGTCGTTCATGTGGCCCACTCCCAGATCATCACCCGGTTGTTGCCGGAGTCGGCGACGGCGAGGCGGTTGCCGTGCAGCGCCAGGCCGTACGGCCAGCACAGCGTGTCGCGGCCGACCAGGTCCCACCGGTTCTCGCCGACTGCGGCGAAGTCGAACTGTCCGAGCACCCCGTCGGCGGGCGTGTTCGACCCGGCCGGCAACGTGGCCCACCACAGCACCCGGTTGTTGGCCGTGTCGGCCACCGCCATCGCCGGGCTCGATCGGTGATGGAGCTGGTCGACATCACCGGCGACATCCGTGGCGTGACGCCCGGTGGGTTCGACAGGCTCAACCACCTGGGTCGTGACGACGCTGTACGGGAAGCGGAGCGTGCTCGCCGACTGGGGGGCGTAGGGCAGTTCCTGGGCGGTCTCGAAGTCGGGTTGGCCGAACACGCGCGGGGGGTCGAAGCCGAGCAGGCGGTGGTTGCCGGCGTCGGCGACCAGCACACCGTCGGTGAGCGCGGCGATCGCGTGCGGCCAGCGGAACGTGCCGGCACCGATGCCACCACCGTTCTCGTCGCGGGAGTAGGCGTCCGGCTGGCCGAGGATCAGCTCGGGTCGGTCGCCCGGCTCGGGCATCCCGGCGAAGCGCAGCACGCGGCGGTTGCCGGTGTCGGCCACCCACAGGTCGCCGTCGATCAGGGCCACCCCGAACGGCCAGTAGAACGTGTCGGGCCCGGCCCCACCACCCCGGTTGGGTTCGACCGAGGAAGCGTCGGGTTGCCCGATCACGACGTCGGGCGCGGTGTCGCTCACCGTGGGCACCGAACTCCAGATCAGCAGCCGGTGGTTCCACGCATCGGCGACCACGAGACGTCCGTCGGGCGTGACGAGCAGCCCGGTCACGAGGTGCATCCCGCGTTCGGGGCCGCGCCCGGCGGCCTGCGGGCCCTCCGACGTGACGTCGGGTTGTCCGAGGACGACGTCGGCCTCGGCGTGGTCGGCCAGGGCCGCCGGGTCGTTCCAGATCAGCACCCGATGGTTGCCGCTGTCGGCGACGATGAGGTGGCGATCGTCGAGCCACACGCCGCGCGGCCCGTACAGGTAGGCCGCGGTCGGTGTCGCCGCCGGCAGCGTGAGGCCGCCTGGCGCGGGCGCCCCGATCCACACCGCCGGCCGGGCGCCGCCGCGCAGGTCGGGGCCGTCGGGGTCGGCGACCGGCAGGCTCCACCCGGTCGAGACCCGCGCGTTGACCGTGCCGACGATCGGGTCGCGCGCGGCCACCGTGACCGTGGGGGGCGTCACGGAATGCGCACCCACACGTAGTCGTCCTCGGCCTTGACCGGGAAGGTCTCGAGCTGCGCGCCGGGGGCCGACAGGCACTCGCCGGTGGTGGCGTCGAACCGGAACCCGTGCCAGGGGCACGTCAGCGTGCCGGCATCGATCGTCGCCCGGTCGAGTGGCATCCCCTGGTGGGCGCACTCGTTGCGGAACGCCGTCATGGCGCCGGCCGAGTTGACGAACACGACGCTGAGGGTGCCGGCCACAGCGCTGGTGAGCTCGACGCCGGCGAGCGTGCCCGGGGGCACGTCGCCGAGGGCGGGGCCACGGTGCCAGCCGTTGCTCGGGCGGTGACGGACCTTGATCTCGGAGATCGGGATGAACGTGGTCGCGGCCTGGCTCGGCGCTGGTTCGGTGGCCGGCACGGGCGGCGCCTTGATGACCCCGTGCAGGGCGAGGACCGCGCGTACGTGTGGGTCGTCGACCAGCTCGAACAGCAACTCCTTGCCGCGGGGGTCGTCGCGAAGACGTCGTACGAAGGCCACCAACGCCGGCTTGTGGAACGTCTCGACGGCGGCGATCGCCTCGTCGGCGAGCGCCCGGTCGCCCGGGTCGAGCCGCGCCAGTTCGGCCCGCGCCTCGTCGACGCGACGCGCCAGCGCTTCGAAGTCGTCGGTGGCGCCGGCCACCGGGGTCAGTGGTGAACGCGCGGTGGTAACGACCGACTCGACCACCTCGGTGTCGGTCGTCGCGGTGTCAGCCATCGGCGGCGTCCTGGCGGATCACGGACTCTTGCTTGGCGATCTCGTCGAGCACCCCGCGGACGCTGCGCACCGCCTCGTGCTCCTCGAACTCCTCGAAGATCGAGCGGGCCTCGAACAGGCGCGCTTTGGCGTCGTCGAACAGGCCGAGGTGGGCGAGTGCGTTGCCCTGGTTGGCCAGCACCCGGGCCCGGCCCTGCGGGTCGGTGTGGCGGTCGCGGTGCTGGAGCACGTCCTCGTACAGGTCGACCGCCTCGGCGATGTTGTCGGCCTGATGCTTCGACGGCATGTACACGAGCGCGTTGGCGAGGTTGAGTTGGGTGCTCGACCAGCGGTCGAGGTGGGTCAGCGGCGAGAAGATCTTGAGGGCCTCGCGCATTGCCTGCACGGCCACCCCGATCCGCAGTTGATCGCTGGCTTCCGTCATCGGCATCGAGATGTAGGCGAGGCCGAGGTTGGCGTTGGCGATCGCGAACGTCTCCGGTGCCGACTCGGCGGTGACCAGGGCCAGCGCCTGGTGGTAGTGGTCGATCGCGGCCTTCATCAGGTGTGGCGCGCTCTCGCGCATCTCCTGGTACATCGCCCCGGTGGCGACGTGGAGTTCGGCGCGCGACTGGAGCAGGTCGGTGCCCTCGAGCAGGTCGAGCGAGGCCTGAAACGTGACCGCGGCGCGCTGCTCGCCGCCTTCCTCCAGTTGGGTGTGGGCCATCTGGCCCATCAGCTGGCCGGCCAGCGGCTTGGACACCTTGTTCGCCGCCTGGGCCGCGGCCTCGAGGTGGTCGACGGCGTCGCCGGGCCGGCGCTCTTCGAGGGCTTGCGTGGCGTGGGCCGCGTGGAGCATCGCCGCGAACTCCTCGCCGACTGTGGCCTGCACCGCGTCGGTGAAGAACGGCGGGTTGGCCGACAAGCCGGTGACGAACGCGAGCGTCTCGACGTAGGTGGACAACACCGGGTCGCCGGCCGCGGCCCAGCGGGCGGCGTCGAGCCGGGCCGGCGTGGGGTCGACGACGAGGTAGTTGGTGGCCAGGACAGCGCTGTCGGCGTGGGCAGGGTTGCCGGCGAGGAGCAGGTCGAGGCCGGCCTTGGCGGCGTCGGGGTCGCCGTCGAGGGCCGCCTGGTACCAGGCCAGTTCGGCCGGCCACCGCTCGGGCAGCCGGCCCGCGACGAGCGACTCGCGCACGGCCTCGTTGGCGGCGCCGGCGGGGATCAGTAGGTAACCGGCCGGCAGGGGGAACACACCGATCGGCTGTGGCCGGGGGAGGGTCGTGTCGGCCCGATCGGCTGGGGCGGTATGGGTGTCGGTCATGGTTGCCTCCAGTTGCGTTTGCCGGACGAACCAACCAGGTGGTTGAGCCGATCGTTACCCCCGGCCCTGTGGCCGACGCAAGGTGGAGACGACTGGCGCAGCCACCTTGGTAGGTCAGTCGGTGCGGGGGCCGGGGATGTCGCGCTCGGCAGTACGTTTGACCCACGATGCGGCGATCTCGGCATGCTGCCGGGTGAAGTAGCTGCCGAGCCGACGGTGGACCACCCCGTCGTCGAAGCACACGTCGATCTCGACGAACCATTGGCCGTGCTCGCAGACCACGCTGGTTTCGACACCCCACGCCTCGCCCACGTTGGGTGCGCGGTCAGGGTCATGGCCCGACGGGTACCCGAAGCGCCCCATGGGCCGCGTCCCAGACGGCTCGTCGGGCCCCGACGGGTTGTTCATCGGCACATTGTCGCAGGGCTTCCGACACCAGCGCGGCGCGGTCGCCGCGCGGGTTGCGACGCTTGAGGAGCAGCCCCCCGGCGTGCGTGCCCACCAGCGGCACCAGCCACAGTTCGTCGCCGCGGGGGAGCGCCACGAGGGCGTCGCCGGGGAACATCTCGGCGGCGTCGTCGGCACCGATCCACACCGAGCCGCCCTCGGTGAGTTCGACGGTGGTCGTGCGCGTGACGTCGGCCGGTTCAACCACCGGTGGCCTCCGGATAGTGTGCGCGGACCAGCCCGGCAACCTGTTCGAGCACGCCGAGCACCGGCTCGGACAGCGGCGCGCCGTGGGTGGTGTCGGCGGTCTCGACCAGGTACACGGTGACCCGCTGCGGGTAGTGCTCGGCCAGCAACCAGCGCCCGAACGCGAGCGCGTGGTCCCACCGGAACTGGTGGGTGTGCAGGCCATCGATCGCGGGGAGGTCTTCGAGCTCCCCGCCGGGCACGCAGAACACGGTGCCCGGAGCAGCGCCCGTCATGGCCGCGTCGACGATCACGACATGCTCGGCGTCGCGCATCTTGAAGGCGACGTCCATCCCCGCCGTGCCGCCGTCGACGAGCACGACACCCTCGGGCACACCCCGGGTCCACAGGTGCTGGACTAGGTTCGGCCCGAACGCGTCGTCACCGCGCAACGGGTTGCCGCACCCGATGACGACCACCCGGCCGGCCGGCGCTGCGCACAGGTCGTCGTCGAGCGCGAGCGTGCGCGCCTCGTGTATCGATACGGCCTCCATCGGTTGGCCCGGTCAGACCATCCCGTTGACGACGAACTGCGAGAGTTGCTTGCCGGTCTTGCCGTCGTAGGCGTGCACGGTGCACACCAGGCACGAGTCGAAGCTGCGGGCCACGAGGCCGAGCTCGACTGGGTCGTGGACGTCGACGATCGGAGCGCCGACGAGCGCCTGCTCGATCGGGCCGAGCACCCCCTCGCCGTCACGTGGGCCGATGTTCCACGCGGTCGGCGTGACCACCTGGTAGTTCTCGATCCGGCCGTTCTCGATCACGATCCAGTCGCTGAGTGCTCCACGGGCCGCCTCGGTGGAGCCGAAACCCTTGCCCGACTCCCACTCGGTGGGCTTGGTGTGGAAGCTCTCCGACAAGTTGAGTTGGTCGAGCCAGGAACGAGCCCACTTGTAGTACTTGGGGCCTTCGTGCATCCGGGCCATCTGACGCACGAACACCGACGGGCCGATCTTGCCGAGCACGTCGAGGAACAGTGGGTCGTAGTCCTGGTGGGCACCCCCGGCGGGTGCGCCGGCCACCACGCGCCGGGCGAGTGGGCCGACCTCGAGTGGCACATGGCCCTGACCGGGCACGTCGTACCGCGGCGACTTGGCCCAGCTGTACTTGTCTTGCTGGCGGCCGACGGCGGGGTCGATCGGGTTGGTGACGCCCTCCCACGGGTGCAGCAGCCCGGCGCCCTCGTAGAACGAGTGAGCGGTGTCTTCGGCGACGCGGAGGTGGTCGAACTCGGAGAACTCGCCGTTGGCGTACAGGCCCGACCGGTTGATCAGCGCCGCGTTGCGGCCGTCGATCGTGGGATGCTCGTAGTGCTCGGGGCTGAAGTAGGTGCCGGTGGCGAGGTAGTTGCCGACACCGGCACCGAACTTGTCGAGCCCGATGTCGAGCGCGTAGCGGATGAAGAACCCGCAGTCCGAGTTGTGCTGGCTCTCGTTCTCGTCGACCCAGGCGAGCATGTCTTCCCAGGTTTGGACCTCGAGCCACCGGTCGATCGAGCAGCCGAGCCACTGGCGTTCGAGCCAGGCGCCCTTCCAGTTCTCGAGGATCGCGATCGAGCGGGTGACCTCGGCCAGCGTGGGGGCGCACATCACGCCCCCGGGCACCATGAACGACGAGTGTGGCCACTGGCCGCCGAACATGGCGTACACCTCGACCGGCTTCTGCGACAGCACGACGCCGGTCTGGTACGACGTGCCCACGTACGGGGCGAATCGGCGCACGGCCTCCTCGTACAGCGGTGACTTGGCGTAGTTCTTGTTCGTCAGGTCGATCGCGAACAGGGCGTAGAAGTACCGCGGGATCGATTGCAGCGTCTCGGCGGCCTGGGCGATGTTGCGGATCAGCGTCGCGTTCGGGGGGACGTGGGTACGCCATGCCGTGTCGAGCGCGTAGCACGACTTGTACAGGTGGCTGCCACCGCAGATCCCGCAGATCCGGGGCGTGACCACCAGGCCGGCCTGCGGGTCTTTGCCTTTGAGGATCATTTCGAAGCCGCGGAACATGCCCGCTGTGGTCCACGCTGACGACACGACGCCGTCGTCGATCGTGACCCGGACGTCGAGGTCGCCCTCGACCCGCCCGAGCGGGCTGACGTTGAGATCGATCGTGTCGCTCATCTCATTCCCTTCATCTTGCGTCGCATGCCCGCCGCCCTAGACGACGAACATGTCCTCCTTCGACCATTGCGGGGCGGCCACCCGGGCGGCCGCCGCGTGGGCCATGTACGTGAGGTGGTCGGTGCCCTCGGGAACTTCCTTGGGAATCACACCGGACACCTTCTGGGTCTTGAACACCGTGCCGGGAGCGAGGTCCATGAACGGGAACTCGGGCTCGGTGCACCCGAGGCACGGCATGCCGGCTCGGGTCTTGGAACTCTGGCGGTTCCAGAGGATCCGGTTGCAGGGGGAGTGGGTCATCGGCCCACGGCACCCGAACTCGTAGAACAGACAGCCGGTTCGGGTGCCTTCGCCGAAACTCAACGTGGACTGCTTGTACTCGAAGAACTGGACGCGGGTGCAGCCGGTCTGGGTGAACGTCTTGAAGAACGTCTGCGGCCGGTGCAGGTCGTCGAGCGCGATGTCGGCGGTACGCCCACTGGCGAGGGCCACGAGGATCTGGGTGATCCAGTCGGGGTGCGCCGGGCAGCCGGGAATGTTGATCACCGGCAGGCCGGCCTTCGACACGAAGTCGGCGCCGAGGTAGCCGCCCTTGGACCGTTTGTGGAACTGGAGTCCGGTGGAGTCGGTGGGGTTCGGTGCGGTGGCCGGGATGCCGCCCCAACAGGCGCAGTCGCCGATCGCGACCACGATGCTGGCGGCCGCGGCGAGCTCGTCGACCCACTCCTTCATCGGCCGATCGGCGAAGATGTTGTATCGCCCCGTGCCGTCGGGCCCCTCGATCACCGTGCCCTCGAACACGAAGATGTCGAGCGGGCGGCGGCCGGCCGCGCAGTCCTCGAAGATGCGCTTGGCGTTCTCGCCGAGTTCCATCCCGAGCGACGGGTGCCAGATGATGTCGAGCCCGAAGTCGACGATCAGGTCGACGACGTTGGGTTCGTCGGCGTTCAGGAACGACATGGTGTTGCCGCTGCACGCCCCGCCATGGAGCCAGAGCACTGATGCCATCGGTGTCCCCCTTCTTGTCCTGTGCTGGTCCGGTGTGTGGTGCCGGTTGGGTCGGTTGCTGGTGAGCGCTATGCCGACGGGGCGGCGCTCGGTTCGGCCTTGAGCTGCTGGCCGAGTGCCTTGGCGATCTCGAGCAGCAGGCCCAGGCCGACTTGGATGTCGTCGTCCTTCAAGACCTTGCGGATGCCCATCAGGCTGGCCGGGCCGTGGGTGTTGTTGGCGCGCGCCCGCTCGGCGCCCGTGGTGGCCGCCGCGCTGAGCCGGCCGAGGAACTCGATCGTGGCGGGCTGGGCGGCGGGCGAGGCGAGCAGTGCCTGGAGGGTGGGTGTGGCTGCGCTCACCTGGCCGACCAGCGTGGTCAATTCGCTCACCGACGGCAGCGACGGAAGCTCGGTGTTGGCGCGGGCGGCCTTGAGGTCGCCGACGCTCTCGGCGACCATGTCCATGATCGAGTCGCCCCGTGAGAGCAAGCCCGACAGGCCGAGCACGAGCGTGGAGAGCAACTCGGCGTTGTCGAGCAACGTCACCAGCGAGGCCGCCACGGCGGGGTCGTTGAGACGCTCGACGACGGCGTCGACCGGCACCACGGTCGAAGAGCTCGTTTCCGTCATGTGGACCCCCCTCACGTTTCCGGCCTCTGTTCCCCTACCGATGGCGTGGAAACCACCGTACGCCTGATCACGCTGTCGTGCTATCCGATCTGCGCAAGGCCTATCCGATTGCTGTACGTTCCGCGAATTTGTGCTATCCAATTCACGCAACAGCCGGTCGTTGAGCGCCGAACGCAACCACATCGGCTTGACCCATCCTGTAAAGCCGACCGAACTCACTCATGGCCGTGACCCCGCTCCACGCCCCCGACCAGCTCGGGCGGCTGACCCGCCTCCAGACGCTCAACACCGCCCGCACCAAGGCCGAGCCGAGGCCCCGTGTGCGGCCCCGCGGCCTCCCCCCAGCACTCGAACCGCACGGGGTGTACGCCGCCTCCGGGCCGGCCGAAGCGGCGCTGTTCGGGCGCGACCTGCTGGGCGTGCACCGGGTCATCCCGCTCCAGCCCGACCGCGACTTCTCGGTCACGTTTCACGGCGTGCTGATCCGCGACGTCACGCTCGGCTACCTCGAGTACTCGGCCGCGGCATCGATCGAGGTCGCCGACTTGGCGCCGAACCACCTCGTCTTGATCCCGGCGCTCGGCACTGCGGTCGTCGCCAGCGGCGGCGCGGCCGTCGTCACCTCACCGGTGATGGCCGCCCTGCCGCAACCAAGCCAACCGGCCACGATCGAGTTCAGCGAGCCGACCGCGTTCGTCGTCGTGCGCATCGACGCGGCGGCGATGGCGCTGCACCTCGCCCGCGTGCTCGGGCGGACCGTCGACCACCCACTCGAGTTCGACGTGCCGTTCGACCTGTCGACCAGTCCAGCAGCCCGGTGGAACCTGGCGATCCAAGCGCTCCACACCGAGCTGTACGACGACGGCTCGCTGCTCCACGGCGGTGTCGGCCTCGGCCAGCTCGAGGAGTTCGTGATGAGCTCGTTGCTCTACGCCCAGCCGTCGAACTTCACCGCGCTGCTCAGCTCGAACAAGCCGCCGGCCCGGCGCATCGTGCGTGAGGCCCGCGACTTCATCGAGCGCCACCTCGGCGGGCCGCTCACGGTCGGCGACATCGCCGCTGCCGTCGGCACCAGCGTGCGCACGCTGCAAAGCCAGTTCCGCGACGACCTCGGCCAGACACCGATGGGTTACCTCGCCAACCGGCGCCTCGAACGCGTCCGCGAGGACCTCGCCGACGCGGCGCCCTCCAGCGGACTCACCGTCACCGACATCGCCGCCCGCTGGGGCTTCACGCACCTCGGCCGCTTTGCCACGAGCTACCGGGCCCGCTTCGGTGAATCTCCCAGCCAGACCCTCCGGGCGTAGGCGCCCACGGCGGCCCGGCGCCGTCGCTCGACCTGCTCGCTTGACACGATGTGGCACTGTGTCGGCGGGGCCATGCACGAACTGTCACTCTGCCGGGCGATCGCCGATACGGCGGTCGCGCACGCCAACGGGCGCGACATCCGGCGCGTGCGCGTGCGCATCGGACATCTCCGCCAGGTCGTGCCCGGCACGCTGCAACACTGCTGGGACATGCGTGTCGGCGGTGGCCCGCTCGACGGCTGTGTGCTCGACATCGAGCACGTGCCGGCAGTGGTGTCGTGCGTGGCGTGTGCCGCGCTCACCACGCTCACCGTGCCCGTACGGCAGTGCGCGCGCTGCGGTGGCAACGACGTCGAACTGCTCTCGGGCGAGGAGTTCCTGATCGAGTCGATCGACGTCGCCCCCGCCGAGCGCACCACGAATTCCGACACCGAAAGGACGACGTGACATGGGACGCTTCCACCGCCACCCCGACGGCACCGTGCACAGCCACGACCATCACCACGATCACGGCCACGACCACGACCACCGCGACGTCGGCGACCACTCGGGGTACGCCACGGGCGTCGAGCGGGTGGCGGTACTCGAGCAGATCCTGTCGGAGAACGACCGCCTCGCCGACGCCAACCGGCAGCTGTTCGCCGGCCACGGTGTGCGCACGGTCAACCTGATGTCGTCGCCCGGTGCGGGCAAGACCACCCTGCTCAAAGCGACCCTCGAAGCGCTGCGGGCCGAACTCCGCGTCGGGGTGCTGGAGGGCGACATCGCCACGTCGCTCGACGCCGACGTGCTCCGCGAGACCGGGGCCGCGGTGTCGCTGGTGAACACCGACGCCGGGTTCGGTGGCGAGTGCCACCTTGACGCCGTGATGGTGGCGTCGGGCCTCGGGCGCCTGCCGCTGGCCGAGCTCGACCTGGTCGTGATCGAGAACGTCGGCAACCTCGTGTGCCCGGCCGAGTTCGACGTCGGTCAGGACGTCCGGGCGATGGTCTACGCGGTCACGGAGGGCGAGGAGAAGCCGCTCAAGTATCCCGTGATGTTCCGGTCGGCCGATGCCGTCGTCGTCAACAAGGTCGACCTGCTGCCGTACCTCGACTTCGACATCGACGAGTTCTATGACCATCTCACCGCGGTCAATCCGCGCGCCAAGGTGTTCACCCTGAGCGCCCGCACCGGCGAAGGCCTGGCCCCCTGGCTCGACTGGCTGCGCGGCGTCGCCAGCGGGGTCGGCCCCGACCTGTAGCCGGTCAAGCCACCGCACCACCGCCCCGATGGCCGACTGCCACCCCCCCCGGTGGTCGAGTGTCGCCCGCGCCCGGTGGTCGAGTGCCGGGCTCTGCCCGGTGTATCGAGACCATGGGTGCGCGGCGAGTGTCAACCCTGGCGGGTGCGCGTCTCGCGCCAGGTCAGGCCCTTCTCCACATCGGGCTCGCGGGGCAGGCCGAGCACGTGCTCGGCGATGATGTTGCGCTGCACCGCGAACGTGCCGCCCCCGATCGTCAACGCCGGGCTGAACAGGTATCCGTAGTGCCACATCGGGTCGACGTCGGGGTACTCGCCGGTGCTGCGCTCGAAGTTGATCTCGGTCGGGCCCAGCCGGGCGCCCGAGCGCAGCTTGCCGGCCGGCCCCGACCCGGCCAGCATGCCGGCCGTCCCCGCGAGCGCCTTGGCGAGCTCCATCACGTGCTGGCCGTGCTCGTCGGCCATCAGCTTCTGTACCGACGCTTCGGGCCCCGGTGTGCGTCCCTGCAGCCGGGCGCTGAGCGTGCGCATGCGGCCCAGCCGGAGCAGCTCGGCCTCGCAGTACAGGCGGGCCGCGGCCTGGCGCAGGAGCGGGTCGGCCAGGCCGCCGCCCTGGCGGACCAGGTCGAGCAGGTCGGACGCGGCGGGACCGCTGCCCCACAGCGAACCGGCTGACGACAGCGACACGCGCTCGTTGGCGAGCGTGACCTTGGCCAGCCGCCAGCCGTCGCCTTCCTCGCCGACGCGATACTCGACGGGCAGGCGCACGTTGTCGAAGAACGTCTGGTTGAACGAGTGCGCGGTCGTCATGTCGATGATCGGCTGCAACGTCACACCCGGCAGGTCCATCGGCACGATGAAGTACGAGAGGCCCTTGTGCTTGGGGGCGTCGGGGTTGGTGCGGGCGATGAGGATGCCGAACTGGGCGTGATGGGCGCCGCTCGACCAGATCTTCGACCCGTTGACGACGTACTCGTCGCCGTCGCGCTCGGCCCGGGTGGCCAGCGAGGCGAGGTCGCTGCCCGAGTCGGGCTCGCTGAACAGCTGGCACCAGATCTCGTCGGCGCGGAAGATCGGGTCGAGGAAGCGCTGCTTCTGCCAGTCGGACCCGGCGAGCAAAATCGTCGGCGCGGCCCAGCCGACGCCGATCGCGTTGACCGCCCCCGAGGTACGGCCCACACCCGCCCGGCGCAACTCGTCATCGATGATCAGCTGGTGGATCGGATCGGCGTCGAGCCCGTACGGCGCCGGCCAGTGCGGCACCACGTACCCCGCCGCGTGCAGGTCGGCGTTGGTGGGGTTCGGGTGGTCGGTCAGCCACTCGCGAACAGCGGCGCGGCGCGGGTCGTCGTCAGCCGGCAAGTCGAAGTTCACGACCCGCGAACGTACCGCTTGACCGATCCCGCCAACGGACGCTGCCACCCACCCCCGGCGACCTGAACCCACGGTGGTCGAGTGCCGGGCTCTGCCCGGTGTATCGAGACCATTGGTGGGCGGGGCGTCGTCTCGATACAACGGAGTGGCGGCTACGCCGCGGGTGCGCCACTCGACGACCGGTGGTGGCAGCTGCGCCGCGGGTGCAGTACCCGGCGACCGGTGGTGGCAGCTGCGCCGCGGGTGCAGTACCCGGCGACCGGTGGTGGCGGCTGCGCCGCGGGTGCGCCACTCGACGACCGGAGGTGGCGGAGGCACCCGGGTGCAGCACCCCGGCGGTCGATCAAGATCAAGGCGAGGACGCCGCGGGCCGATGATCTGACACGATGGAGACGGTGACGCGGACCGAGTCGGGACTGACCGTGGCCGAGACGGCACAGGCGATCACCGCCTCGGTGGGCGCCGTACTGGCCGGACGCGACGAGTCGGTGGCGACCGCCGTGGCGTGCCTACTGTCGGGCGGGCATCTGCTGATCGAGGACATCCCCGGTGTCGGCAAGACACTGCTCGCCCAGGCGCTGGCGGCATCGGTCGGCGGCTCGTTCCACCGCATCCAGGGCACGCCCGACCTCTTGCCCGGCGACGTGCTCGGCGGCATGGTGCCGCAACGCGAAGGCCACGGCGACGGCTTCGACCTGCGCTTCCGTGCCGGGCCGATCTTCTCCAACGTGGTCGTGTTCGACGAACTCAACCGGGCCAACCCGCGCACCCAAGCGGCGCTGCTCGAGGCGACCGAGGAGGCGGCCGTCACCGTCGACGGCCACACCCGCCCGCTGCCCGACCCGTTCCTGCTGGTGGCGACCCAGAACCCGGTCGAGATGGCAGGCACGTACCCGCTCGGCGAGGGTGCGCTCGATCGCTTCGCCGCGGTGGTCACGCTCGGCCGGCCGGCCCGCGCCGACGAAGCCGACGTGCTGACCGGCCGCCGGGGGCGCACCCGGCTGGGCGACGTCCGGGCGGTGGTCGACACCACCGACCTGGTGGCGGCCTGCTCGGCGGTGCGGGCGACGTCGGTGGCCGACCCGATCGCGCACTACGTGATCGACCTGCTCGAAGCCACCCGCCAGCATCCGCGGGTGACGCTCGGCGCGTCCACGCGCGGGGGTGTCGCCGTAGTGGGCCTTGCCAAGGCGTGGGCAGCGATTGCCGGGCGTCGCTACGTGGTGCCCGACGACGTGCTCGCCGTCGCCGAAGCCGGCCTGGCACACCGCATCGTCGTACCCGGCGGCACGCTCGCCACAGGACGTGACGTGGTCGCCGAGTGCATCGCCCAGGTTCCCGCCCCGGCCCTGTGACGAGTTCGCTGGAGCAGAAGCGACAGCTGTGAGCGGAACTGCGCCGGCAAACGGGCGGGCTCGGCTGTCCGGGTGCGCCGCTGGGGTGGCGGGATTTGTGCTGGCGTGGGCGGGTGGGCTGGCGATCGCCTGGCTGACCGGCGCGACCGCGGTGCTGATCGTGCTCGCGGTGGGCCTCGGTACGGCCGCGGTGGCGGTGCCCGGGGGGCGCCGGCTGGTGCGCTCGACGTCGATCGAATCGGTCACGCTGCCCGTGGAGTCGACGGCCGGGGTGGGCGTCGCGATGCACGTGGGTGCGCTCATGCCCGACGATCGCCCGGTCTGGCTCGACGTGCGCCTCGGCGACACGCAGGTGGCCGGGGGGTGGGTGGGCACACCGCTGGTGGCCACGTTCCCGCGTCGCGGCGAGGTCACCCAGCTCACGGTCACCATGCGTGCGGCCGGGGCGCTGGGCCTGGTGTGGTGGCGTCGCACGGTGCCGGTCGACGTGGCCGCGCACGTGGTCGCTCCGCGGGCTGCGCCGGGGTCGGTCACCGTGACGCGCCGCGATGGCGCCGACGACGGCGAGCGTGCCCCGGGCAGGTCGGGGGCGATCGCCGGCGACACCGACGGTGTGCGCCCGTGGCGCGACGGCGACAGCGAGCGGGCGGTGCACTGGGCTTCGTCGTTGCGCGCCGGAGAACTGGTGGTGCACGACCGGCGGCTGCCCACCGACCGCACGACGGTGGTGCGGGCCGCGGTCGGAACCACCGACCACGATGCCGCGGCTGGTGCCGCGCTGGCGGCGCTCACCGCCGCGCTGGCGGCCGGCGAGGACGTGTGGGCCGCGGCCGGGGCCGGTGAGCCCGAGCCGATTGGCGACCGGCGGGTCGCCGCGCGCTGGGCGGCGACCGTGTCGCTCGGCCCGACCGAGCACCCGGCGCCACGCCCGTCGTGGCTCCAGACCGACGTGCTCGCCTGGCTGCGGCGGCCGGTCGAACCCGACCAGGTCGCTCGGGCGAGCGCTCGGTGGTGGGCTGCGGCGGCGACGTTGGCGGCGCTGTTGATGCTGGCCGGCTCGCTCGGCTACGGCGCCGGTGCCCACGCTCTCGCCGCAGTGGGCGTTGGGCTCGGCGCGGCCGTGTCGACGCGCACGTTGCGCCGCGGCGGTGAACCGCCCGGTTGGGTCCGTGCCCTCGCCGGGGCAGGCGCGCTCGCTGCGGTCGGCGTGGTGGCCGCCGGGGCGGGCGCGCTCGACGGCCTGCTGGCGGTGCTGCGCGGGCCCCTCCCGCAGCTGCTGATGGTGCTGATCGTGCTGCACGGGTTCGAGTGCCGCGACCGGCGCACGATCCGCGTCGCGCTGGCGATCGCGGCGGTGGTCGTGATGTACGCGGCCGGGTTCCGGGTCGACCGCTCACTCGGCGTGTGGTTGGCCGCGTGGATGCTGTGCTGCAGCGTTGCGCTGGTGCTGTTGGCCGGGCCGGCCGAGACGCGCCGCCCGATCCGCTGGACGCCCGGCCGGGCCTGGGTGCGACCGGCGGTGTCGCTGGGGCTCGCGGCGGCCGCCGCGCTGGGACTGCTGGCCGTGGTGCCGGTGCCTGACGGCCCGGCCCAGCTGACACTGCCGACCGTCATCGCCGACCGGGTACCGGTCGGCGCGCCGGGCGCACTCGCCGGGCCGGACGGCGCGCTGCGACCGGGAGGGGATACCGGTGGCGACGAGCGCGGGCGGCTGAGCCCGAGCGACTACACCGGCTTCGCCGAATCGCTCGACACCAACGTGCGCGGCGAGCTCGGCGACTCGGTCGTGATGCGCGTCCGCGCCGGGCAGCCCGACTTCTGGCGCGGGCAGACGTTCGCCCAGTTCGACGGACGGGTGTGGCACGCCGACCAGGGTCGTGGCGTCTCGCTCGGTGGCCCGAACGTGGTCGTGCCTCCGGCGTTCGGTGACCCCGCCCCCGACTTCGGCCGGTTCCAGCTGGAACCCGCCGAGTTCACCCAGACGTACTTCGTCGAGCAGGACCAGCCGAACCTGCTGTACCACGCCTACCAGGCCAGCCGGGTGGTGGTCGACGCCGACGTGTGGGCCCGACCCGACGGGGCACTGCGCAGTTCGACGGTGCTGCCGGCCGGGTCGGTGTACACCGTGGTGTCGCAGCGCCGCCCGGTCACCGCCGACTGGTTGCGCGAGGCCGGCGACGTCGCCGCGCGCCTCACCCCGGTCGGCCGCGATGCGTTCGCCCGTTACCTCGACGTTCCCGCCTCGACCTCGGCCGAGACGCGCCAGCTCGCCGACCGCCTGGCCGCCGGGCTGGCCCCGGGCCGCGACAGCACGTACGACCTCGTCCGCGCGTACGAGGACTGGATCGACCGGCACGTGGCCTACGACCTGAACGGCCCGCTCCCACGCGACGGCGACGACGCTGTCCACGACCTGCTGTTCGGCAGCCGGCGCGGCTTCTGCGAACAGATCGCGTCGGCCCTCGTGGTGATGCTGCGCACCCAAGGGGTGCCGGCCCGGCTGGCCACCGGCTACACCGCTGGGCGACGCGACCCCGTCGCCGGGGTGTGGGAGGTGCGCGCCAGCGACGCCCACGCGTGGACCGAGGTGTGGTTCCCCGAGGTGGGTTGGCAGGCGTTCGACCCGACCGCCGGGGTGCCGCTGGCCGGCGACACGTCGGCCGGCACGATCGGCACCGGCGTCGTCACCGGCCTCGCCCGGTGGGCGGCAGCTCACCCGTTGCAACTGGCCGTGGTAGTGGCCGTGCCGATCGCGGCTGCCGCGCTGTGGCGGCTGGTGGCCGAACTGGTGCGACGCCGTCGCCGCGGTCGCTGGGGCGTGCTCCAAGACCGATTCACGGCACTGGCCGGCGCGCCCGCGGGTGTGACAAACCGGGTCCGCGCGGCGTCGTGGACCGACACCGACGACTCGGCCGTGGCGCAACTGGTCGCCGAACAACTCGACGCCGTCGCGTTCGACCCCAACTGGCACGACGACGACACCACCTTCGCAACCACCCGCCAACGCATCGCAACACTGCACCGCCAACAACCACCACAAGGTGGTTGAGCTTGTCGAAACCACCGTGACCACATGCCGACGGTGGTAACGACAGGCTCAACCACCTTGGGGCAGTACGGCGAAGGTCAGCTAGCGAGGCGAGAGGTTGGGTTGGGTGGGGGAGTGCCAGCCGATGCCGGCCCGGTTCGTCGATCGGGTGGGCGGTCCCGTACCGGGTTGGGCATGTCGGGGGTGGCCCGCATCAGGATCTCGCCGTTGCGGTCGGTAACGGTGAGTGTCCGATCGGGCGCGAGGTGGAGCCGCCAACCCAGTTCGTGGACGAGGTGATGATGCCGTGAGCAGAGCGGCACGAAATTGTCGAGGTCGGACAAGCCGCCGTGCTCCCACCACACGATGTGGTGCATGTCGCACTTGCCGAACTCGACGTCGCAGCCCTCGGCGGCGCACGTGCGGTACATCGCCCGTAGCGCCCGGCGCTGCTGACGGTTGGCGACCCGGTTGCTGCGTCCGGCGAATAGCGGGTTGCCGTCGCGCCCGACGATCAGCGGGGTGACCGCCGCACTGCACAGCAGCCGAAGGACCGAGTCGACCGGCAGCGGTGCCCCGTCGCCCGTCTCGCAGATGCTGTGGTCGTGGTACTCGCCGGTGGCGAGGGTTTCGGCGTCGGCGATGACGGTGAGGTCGGCAATCAGTGGGCGGATCATCTGGTGCCCACCCGAGACGAGGTCGCCGAGCGCGTCGGCAGCGAGCCGGTTGCGGTTCACGGTGCGGTCGACGAACTCGGGCACTCGCTCGGCCTCGCCTTGCTTGATCAGCGCGGCGACTTGTAGGTCGATCGCTCGCTTGACGCGCGAGCCGAGTTCGGGGTGCAGGCTTCCGCGCACGTCGTACATGCCGGTGCCGGCGTTGAGGTTGATCGTGAGGTACGAGTCGCGGCGTTGCTGCTGGTCGCGCTTGATGCCGGCGTCGCGCTCGAGCCGTCGGGCGACGTCACGGACGTGCCGGCCGAAGCGACCCGGGTCGTGGTGCTTGGCATGGTCGAGCAGTTCATCGACGCGTTCGAACACCCCCGCTCGGACATCGTCGCCGAGGTGCGCGGTGGCCGCCGCGAGCTGGTCGACGTGCGACGCCGTGACGTCGCCCTGGGCGAGTGCGTCGGAGAAGCCCTCGGCCTGGTCGAGCGTCTTGGAGCGCTCCTTGAGCTTGCCGGCCTCCTTCGAGGTGATGCCCGAGCAGCGCACGTGCTCGGCCTCCGACCCGAACGACTCCCCCTGGCGAGCCAACTCGTCGAGCCGGGACGTGACCGCACTATCGAACGCGTCGAGCCAGCCCCGGATCTTCTTGCTCTGGCGGAGCCACTCGGCGCAGCGCATCGAATCGGCAGCCGTCACCGCGGCGCCGTCAAGCGCCTCGACAAGAGCAACCGGAGCCGGCGTCATGGTGTCAGTGTAAAGGAGCGGAGATGTAATAGCAACAGGTAGATACATACGAAAACGAACATAGAACCTGATTCATATGTCATATGCTGGACCTACGCCATAGTAGGGAGAATCGACCCGGTTCCACGGTCGCGATCGGAACCCACCGCATACCTCGGGCCCGACGCACGCCCCGACTGTGCCCCCAACCCGACCGGCGGCCGCGAGACCAACATCGTCACCTGGTTCGACGCCGGGCTCGTGTTCTCGCGGTCCGATGGAAGTCGGCCCGGGCTATTCGCGACGGGCGATCAGGCGCACAGTGGCCATGTAGGCCGCGCCGACGATGGCGCCGACCAGCGCACCCACCGCCGCCGTCGTCACCGATGGCCCAGCGCTCATCACGACCATCATCGTCGTCAGAAGAACCACGATGATGGTGCCCACTGCGTACGACACTTGGAAAGCGAGTGGAGACCGGCGGTGCGCGGGTAGCGCGGATTCGGCCTCGCGTGGACGTGACGACCCAGCGTCGCTGCCGGAAGCCATAGCGCGAGCGCGAATCTCGGCGATCCATCGATCGCATGCCGCGTTGACATCGGCCATGACCTGCGACGATCGCTCACCGGCCATATCAGGATGAAGCCGCCGTGCCACGAACCGACGTGCGGTCCTGAGTTCCCCCGTCGTCGGCGAAGCAGACACACCGAGCAGCGAGATCAACGACGACCGATCCACACCCCCAGTTGATCCGGTTGCCGCCGACCGCGTCAAGGCCGCTCTGTACGGTCGGGGGTAGATGGTCGTTCGGTTCGGCGACGTCGATCGTCACGGGCTGGAAGCGGCGTGCCGTGCCGTCCTCGAACTCGACATCGGGAACGGTCTGCACGATGACTGCGTCGCCGGTCAGGCCGGCCACCGGAGCGTCCTCCAGAACCAGGACGCCTCCGGTGGACCACACGGCGGGCGGTGGGAACTCACCGTTGAGGACCTCGATCTGCTCCTCTCCCGGTCCGTACTCGACCGTCGCGATTCTCTGCACGGGAACGGGTGTGTTCGCGACCTCGCGGGCAACCCACAGCTCGGTGACCGGAGTCGCGTCCGGCTTGGGTGCGTGGGTGGGCTCGCTATCTGAGGGTCGCGGGTGGTGACGCTTCGCTGAGGCTGGTGCCGGCGAGGATGAGGTCGATTGCTTGGGTGAACCGGTCATCGGCGGAGAGGGTCGCTTCGTCGGTGGTGGGCTGGATCGCTCCCAGCTCTGCCGCTTGGCGGTGTTGCTGCTCGTCGGTCACATATCCGAGTACGAAGTGCCACAGCACCGATGCCGCGATCTCTGCGTGCGGGCGGGCCGAGCCCGCCCTTTCTAGCTCGTCGACGAGGTGTTGGTACGCGTCGTTCGCGCCGAGCCGAAACGCGAACGCGGTCGCCACCAACTCGGCCCCGTCGGGGTACCGGAGCAGTTCGCCACGCAGCCGCGCGGTGAGCGCCTCCACGGGGGTGTCCTTGGTGGTGCCCGTCGGGACGACGACCGGAGCAACCACCCGATCGGCGACCGCCCCGAGCAACTGCTGCTTGTTGTCGAAGTGCCAGTACAGCGCGCTCTGCTGTACGCCGAGTTCGCTGGCGATCCGACGCATCGCCAGCGCGTGCAGACCACCGCGCGCGAGCAGTTCGACTGCGACGCCGACGATCTGTTCGCGGGTGATCCTGTCTGTCATCAGATCCATGTTGACCGACCAGGATCGACACCGTAACCTGAACGACGTTCATTGAACGTCGTTCAGGAGAGCTATGTCGATCACCGCTGCCCCACACCAACCCGTCCTGGCGGACCTCATCCCCGGTGCACGAGTCCGCGACGCCACGCTGGTGCTGGCGGCGACCGCCTTGCTGATCGTCGCCGGACAGGTCGCGATCCCGCTCTGGTTCACGCCGGTGCCGCTCTCGCTGGCGACGTTCGCCGTACTGCTCAGCGGCGCCGCGCTCGGCCCCGCCCGAGCCGCGTGCAGCACCGGCCTGTACCTGTTGCTGGGCGTCGCCGGCGCCCCGATCTTCGCCGCTCAGGCTTCGGGATGGGCGTTCGCCTCGTTCGGGTACATCGTCGGCTATGTGCCCGCTGCGGTCGTCGTCGGCTGGCTCGCTCGCAAGCGCGCCGACCGAACCGTCCTCACGACGATCGCCGCGGCTGGCCTCGGATCGCTGCTCGTCTACGCCTGCGGGCTGCCATGGCTGGTCGCCCACCTCGACGTCGATGTCGCCACCGGCCTCGAATTCGGGGTGTATCCCTTCCTGGCAGGCGACGCCATCAAAGCAGCCGCGGCCGCCTTGCTCCTGCCCACTGCATGGCAGGCGGTCGACCGTTACTCAGGACGGTAGACCCCCGGGTGGTACAGCCACCGTTGGTTACGTGGTCGATGGGCGTAGGTCACGCATCGCACCAGAACTGGAGCAGCGCACCGTCATGGGTGACGTAGTGGAGGCCGGTGAAGCCGTGCCTGCCGGCAAAGTCGACGTCGCCGATCGCTTGGTCTCCGAGTTGGTAGAGGACCGAAACCAGCGGTTCGTCGCTCGTGGACGTCACCGCGATCAACACGGTGTTGCCCTCTGGTGCGTCGCCGAGGAACGAGGCCCGGAACCTCATCGTCGCGAAGTCGTGAACGAGCCCCTCGGCCACCGGCACGCCGTCTTCACGGCGAACGGTGATCGTTTGCTCGACCGCGCCGGCGCCGCTGTCGGCGTGCGGGCGGTACTGCGTTCCGCACACGATCCGATCGGGAAGCGCAGGCGTAGGTGCTGTCGAACCGGGCGGGACACGATCGGTCGTCGGTGCAGGAGCCCAGGTCGGAGCGACCGCGGTGGGGCTCGTTGTGGTGGGTGGTGAGCTTGCCGTGCCGCCGCCGGGACTTTCGCCGCACGAGGCGACCAACAGGGCGGCCGCGAGCAGCGCAGCAGGGTGGTACGGCGGCTTCATGCACGTTCTGACGTCAGCCGAGCACGAGAAGTTCCTCACCGAACGCTTGCCCGTCGCCGTCGGAGGTGGTCCTGCTCGATCGCGTTGGCGGTGAGCGCGAGCGCGGCGTCGTAGGCGGCACGGCTCTCGGTGAAGCGGTCGGTGCGGCGGAGCAGCTCGGCGCGCGATACGTGGTAGGGGCCGTAGGTGTCGAGGTCGAGTTCGTCGAGCAGCGCCAGGCCGGCGTCGGCGCCGTCGCGTTCGGCGATTGCGATCGCCCGGTTGAGCCGTACGACGTCGCTCGGCGCGAACGCCAGCAACTGGTCGTACAGGGCGACGATCTGGCCCCAGTCGGTCCGTGCCGCGGTGGGAGCGTCGGCGTGGACCGCGGCGATCGCGGCCTGCACCTGGTATGGGCCGGGTTGCCCGCGGCGCAGGCAGCGGCGCACCAGGTCGTGGCCCTCGGCGATCAGCGCCCGGTCCCACACCGAACGGTCCTGGTCGGCGAGCATCACCGGCCGCTGCTCGGTGTCGAGCCGGGCCGGGCGACGAGCCTCGGTCAGCAGCATCAGCGCCAGCAGGCCGAGCGGTTCGGGCTCGTCGGGCATCAGGGCCACGACCACACGGGTCAGGCGGATCGCCTCAGCCGACAGGTCGGTGCGCACCAGCGACTCGCCGGCGCTGGCGAAGTAGCCCTCGTTGAACACGAGGTACAGCACGGTCATCACGGCCCCGAGCCGGTCGGGCAGCTCGCCGCCGGCGGGGACGCGGTAGGGGATATTGGCGGCCTCGATCTTCTTCTTGGCGCGGGTGATGCGTGCCGCCATCGTCGGCTCGGGCACCAGGAACGCGCGGGCGATCTCGGGGGTCGTCAGTCCGCCGAGTAGGCGCAACGTGAGCGCCACCCGGGCCTCGGGGGCCAGGGCCGGGTGGCAGCACGTGAAGATCAGGCGCAACCGCTCGTCGGCGATGTCGTCGCCGTCGAACGCGGCGAGTTCGGATGGGTCGTCGTGCATGGTGGGTTCGTCCCGGGTGGCGGCCACGTGCCGGTCGGTGCGCTGTGACTCACGGCGCACCACGTCGAGCGCCCGGTTACGTGCGGTGGTGGTGATCCACCCGCCGGGGTTGGGCGGGATGCCGTCGACCGGCCACCGTTCGGCGGCGCGCACGAACGCGTCCTGGACCGCCTCCTCGGCGAGCGATATGTCGCCGAACCGGCGGATCAGGTGGGCGACGACGCGCCCCGACTCCTCGCGGAAGATCCGCGCGATTCGAGCGTCGTCGGCCATCTCACTCACTGGAACGGGCAACCCCCGGTGATTTCGACAAGCTCAATCACCTCAGCGGGCGTTGACCAAGGTGATTGAGCGTGTCGGACGCACTCACTGGAACGGGCGCACTTCGACCTTGTTGACACAGGCCGCGCTCGCGCCGCTGGCGATCTCGAGCGCCTCGGCGAGGTCGTCGGCTTCGATGATCCAGAAGCCGCCCAGGTTCTCCTTCGACTCGATGAACGGGCCGTCGGTGATGACGTTGGTGCCGGTGCGGTTGTCGACGCACGTAGCCGTGTCGCGCGACCGTAGACCCCCAGCGAACACGAGCTTGCCGGCCGTCGCGAGCCGGTCGTTGTACGCACCCGTGTCGGCGAACGCCTTCTGCATCACGGCCTCGTCGGCGTACTCGGGGGGACCGTCAGGCCCGTGCCACACGGACATCAGATACTTGGCCATCTCACGGGCCTCCTCATTCGCCCTGGAACGGGCGGACTTCGACCTTGCCTTCGCACGCTGCGCTGGCCTGGCGGGCCAGTTCGAGCGCCTCGTCGAGGTCGGCGAGTTCGAGCACCCAGAAACCGCCGAGGATTTCCTTCGACTCGATGAACGGGCCGTCGGTGACGACGTTGCCGCCATCGCGCCCGTCGACACACGTAGCGGTGTGGACCGGTTCGAGCCCGCCTCCGAACACCCACTTGCCGGCCGCGGTCACCTGCTGGTTGAACGCGTCGACCTGGGTGAACATACGCTGCATGTCGTCGTCGGAGATGTTGTCGTCGAGGTCGGGCTCGTGCCAGACGGAAATCATGTACTGGGTCATCGTCGGTTCCTTTGTGTCTGCGCCGTGGGCCAACCCGCACGGACACCAGTACCACGAATCGGCGTGCGTCGAATCGACAGGCCTCCAAAATTTCTTCGTAGGAATCCTGCCGCACCCGCGCAACCTTGACGTGTAGCCAGCGGTGGGCTGGGGTACCCCCTTCGCATCGGACGCCTGCACCACCCCGGAGCGGGCCATCGAGGAGGTTGATCACAATGTCGAACCTGTGGACCTATCGGTCGGACGTACTCACCGACGCGGCGCTCGTCGGTTTTTCTGTCGAGGCCAGCGACGGCCACGTCGGCAAAGTCGACGCGACCAGCGAAGACGTGGACGCGGCAAGCCTGGTGGTCGACACCGGGTTTTGGATCTTCGGCAAGAAGCGGGTGATTCCCGTCGGCGTGATCGAACGAATCGACGCCGGCGAAGAGACCGTCTACATCTCGATGACGAAGGACCAGGTGAAGAACGCCCCCGACTGGCGCGAGCAGTGGTGGGACGACGAGCCCACCCGAACGTCGTACGGCGAGTACTACGGCCCCTTCGGCTGGTGAGCGTTCAAGCGCCACGCAGGCTGGGCTTCACTGACGGTGCACGAAGGCCCAACGCCGATGCAACTGTCCTGAGCTGGACAACGCCTCGGTAGATAGGAGACCGATCCCAACGTGGTTGAGCCGGTCGTTACACCGACACCCGCGACGACCGGTGGTTTCGACAGGCTCAACCACCTGAGTGCGGCTCAACCACCTGGGCGGCGGCCGCTTGGGGGTGGCACCAGTTGGTGACGCCGGTTGACGCCCGTGACGGACAGGCCCGCGCTGCGTACCGTCGCTAGCGTGATCGCTCCGCTGCCCCCACCTCGGCCACCCACGGCGCCCACCAGGACGTTCCACGGCCTGCTGTATCTCGTCAGCGCGCTGGTGCTCGCCGGCCCATGGCTGGCGCTCGTGGTCGCCGGCACGGCGCTGTCGCTCGCGTTGGCGATCACGCCGCTGCTGCCGGCGGTGCTGATCGGCTTCGCCGCCGCGGTCCGGTTCTGCGGCTGGATCGAGGGCTACCTCGCCCGGCGCCTGCTCGGCGCACCGACCGCCCCGCGCCGCTCCGGCCCGCCCCGCCGCGGTTACTGGGCGTCGGTTCCCGGCGTGCTCGGCAACGGCCGGTTCTGGACGACCCAGGCGTTCCTCCTGTTGCGGTTCGTGCTCGGCATCGTCACCGGCACCGTCACGCTCAGCTTCCTCGGTTCGGGGCTGTTCGGCATCGCCGCCCCGCTCGTGTACCGCTGGATCCCGGCCGACGAGGGCGCCAACGGGATCGACTTCGAGGTCTGGAAGGTCGACACGCTCGGCGAGGCGGCGCTCCTGGTACCGGTGGGCATTGCGCTGGTCGTGGTGACCTGGCTGCTGGTTCGGGTGTTCGCGGCGATGTGGCGCGGCCTTGCGCTCGGCCTGCTCGGGCGCTACGAAGGTGCGGCCCATGTCTGACGTCCGCCCGCTGACCACCCCCGACCCGATCTCGCCCGAGGGGTTGCGCCGCGGCGCCGTGGTGGTCGGCCTGGTCGCCGGTGGCGTGATGGCCATCCTCGCGGTGCTGTGGGCACTGACCACGCGGGGCTACTTCTGGCCGGTGTGGGCGGGCCTGCCACTGGGCCTCGTGGCCGCCGTCGTCGCCTGGATCGCATGGGTGTTCGGGAACACGGCTGAACGCACCTGGGTGAGCGTCGGTGTCACGGTCACCGGTGGCCTGTACGGCACCGTCGTCGCCTTCCTCACCGGCATCTGGGTCGCCGCCGTTGCCGCCGGAGGAACGAGCTACTTCTGGCCGGTGTGGCCGGCGCTTGGGCTGGCGACCCTGTGGGGTGTGCACGTACTGGTCAGCCGGTACATCGTCCCCCAAGCCAGCCTCCAGGGGCGCGTCGCCACGCTCGCCAGCACCCGGTCGGCGGCGATCGACGCCCAAGAGGCCGAGCTGCGGCGGATCGAGCGCGACCTGCACGACGGTGCCCAGGCCCACCTGGTGTCGTTGGGCATGACGATCGGGCTCGCCGAGCAGCGCCTGACCGGCGACCCCGACGGCGCCCGCGAACTGCTGGCCGAGGCCCGCGGCGGCGCCCAGGCCGCGCTCGCCGAGTTGCGCGACCTCGCCCGCGGCATTCGCCCGCCCGTGCTGCAAGACCGCGGGCTGGCGGCTGCCGTCAACGAGCTGGCCGTGCGCTCGCCGCTGGCCGTCGACGTCGAGACCGAACTCGACCGGCTGCCGCCGGCGGTCGAGAGCGCGGCCTACTTCGTGGTCGCCGAGGCGCTCGCCAATGCCACCAAGCACGCCGAGCCCACCCACGTCCAGATCCACCTCGGCAACCACGCCGGTGTGCTGGTCGCCGAGGTCACCGACGATGGGGTCGGCAGCGCCAATCCGAACGGCGCCGGGTTGACCGGCTTGCGTCAGCGGGTCGAGGCGCTCGACGGAACGTTGCAGGTCACCAGCCCGCCCGGTGGGCCGACGTCGGTGCGGGCCGAGATTCCATGCGGAGCGTGATCAGACATGGCCGGTGACGCTGCGCCGCGGCCGGTGCGGGTGGTGATCGCCGAAGACCTGGCCCTGCTGCGCGAGGGGCTGGTGCGCCTGCTCGGCGACAACGGCATCGACGTCGTCGCCGCGGTCGACAACGGCACCGACCTGGTCGCCGCCGTCGAGCAGCACCGGCCCGACGTGGCGATCGTCGACATCCGCCTGCCCCCGACGTTCCGTGACGAAGGCCTGCGGGCGGCGCTCGAAGCCCGCACCCGTGCCCCGGCCACGGCTGTGCTCGTCGTGTCGCAGTACATCGAGCAGACCTACACGTCGGAACTGTTGGCGGGCGGGCGGGCCGGCGTCGGCTACCTGTTGAAAGACCGGATCTTCGACGTCGCCGAGTTCGTCGGCGCCGTGCACCGGGTGGCCGAGGGCGGCACCGCGCTCGACCCCGAGGTGGTCGCCCAGCTGTTCTCGCGCCGGCGCGGCTCGGCGCTCGACCAGCTCAGCGACCGCGAGCGCGAGGTGCTCGGGCTGATGGCCGAGGGCAAGTCGAACGCGGCGATCGCCGAGGCGCTGGTGCTGACGGTCGGCGCGGTCGAAAAGCACAACGCCAACATCTTCATGAAGCTCGGCCTCGCCCCGTCGGGCAACGACCACCGCCGCGTGCTGGCCGTGCTCGCCTACCTCGACGACCAGGACTGACGCGAACCACCGGTGGTAACGACCGGCTCGACCACCTCGTGAGGACCGGTGGTAACGACCGGCTCAACCACCTTGTGGTGATCAGGCGGGTGTGATCTTCACCACGACGTCGCCGCCGCCGACTGTGTCGCCGGGGGCGACCTTGATCTCGGCGATCGTGCCGGCGACGTCGGCGTTGATCTGGTTCTCCATCTTCATCGCCTCGAGCACCACCACACCCTGACCGACCTCGACGGCCTGGCCGACCTCGACCAGCACCTTGACGATGGTGCCCTGCATCGGCACGGCGACGTCGCCGGAACCGCCGGCCGCACCGCCCGACGTGGCAGCCCGCTCGCGCTTCTTCTTCGCCGGACCGGCGGCGACCCCCGCCGACTCGGGCACCCACAGCTTGACGGCGAAGCGCTTGCCGTTGACCTCGACCGTCGTCTTGCGCTCGACCAGCGGCTCGGCGTCACCCTCACCACCGGTGGTTGAGCCTGTCGAAACCACGTACGGCTGGACACCGGACAGGTCCAAGCGTTCCTCGACCCACTTGGTGGAGTGCTCGACGGCGGCGAAGTCGGGGTGCTCGAGGATCGCCAGGTCGGCCGGCACGGTGGTGGCGACGCCTTCCACGACCAGCTCGTTGAGCGCCCGGATGGTCCGGGCGATCGCGATCTCGCGGGTGCGTCCCCACACGATCAGCTTGCCGACCAGGTTGTCGTAGAACTGGCTGATCTCGTCACCCGACTCGTACCCCGAGTCGAAGCGCACACCGAACCCGTCGGGCGCGACCAGCTTGGTGATCGGCCCGGGGGAGGGGAGGAACTTGCCGCCGGCCGGGTCTTCGGCGTTGATGCGGACCTCGATCGCCGCGCCGCGCCGCTGGGCAAGCACCTCGTCCTGGGTCATCGGCAGCGGTTCGCCCGACGCCACCCGGATCTGCCACTCGACCAGGTCGATGCCGGTGATGACCTCGGTGACCGGGTGCTCGACCTGGAGCCGGGTGTTCATTTCGAGGAAGAAGAACTCGCCGTCCTGGTAGATGAACTCGACCGTGCCGGCGTTGTAGTAGCCGACCGCCTTGGCGGCCTTGACGGCGGCCGCGCCCATCGCCTCCTCGACACCGTCGGGCAGGCCCGGCGCGGGCGCCTCCTCGATCAGCTTCTGGTGGCGCCGCTGCGCCGAGCAGTCGCGGGTCGACACCCACACGACGTTGCCCTGCTGGTCGCCGACCAACTGCACCTCGACGTGGCGCGGCCAGGTGAGATACCGCTCGACGTACACCTCGTCGCGCCCGAAGAAGCTCTTGGCCTCGCGCTGCGCCGAGGCGTACGCGTCGGCGACCTCGTCGGCCGACTGGACCACTTTCATGCCGCGCCCGCCGCCGCCGAACGCGGCCTTGATGCACACCGGCCAGCCGAACTCTTCGCCGAACGCCCGGATCTCGTCGGGGCCCTGGGCGAACTCGGTGGTGCCCGGCACGATCGGTGCGCCGCCGCGCTGGGCCGCGATCCGCGAGCTGACCTTGTCGCCCATCTCGTCGATCGCCTCGGGGGGTGGGCCGATCCAGGCCACGCCCTCGGACGTGATCTGGCGGGCGAAGTCGGCGTTCTCGGAGAAGAAGCCGTAGCCGGGGTGCACGCCGTCGGCACCGCTCTTGCGGATCGCGTCGAGGATCGCCTCGGTGTTCAGGTAGCTCTCGGCGACCGTCTGCCCGCCGAGCGCGTACGCCTCGTCGGCGAGCCGCACGTGAAGTGCGTTGCGGTCGAGCTCGGAATAGACGGCCACCGTCTTGATGCCCAGTTCACGGGCGGCGCGGATGACGCGCACGGCGATCTCGCCACGGTTGGCGATCAGGATCTTGGTCAGCACGGCTGACAATGTATGCGGATGGAGCCGCCGCGACCGCTTCCGCCAGCGTCGCCAGCCGGGTGGCACGTCGATCACGTCCCGGTCACCGGGAGCACCAACGCCGACCTGCTCGCCGCCGCTGCCGCGGGGGCACCCGACCGCAGCGTGTTGCGCACCGACCACCAGACGGCCGGGCGGGGCCGGCTCGACCGGCGCTGGGATGCCCCGCCGGGCACCAACCTGCTCGTGTCGTTCCTGTTCCGTGACGAGTCCAACGGCGACCCGGTGACGCTGATGCGCCGGGTCGCGATCGCCGCGGTCGAGGCGGTCGCCGAGGTGGCCGGCGTGGAGGCGCGCCTGAAGTGGCCCAACGACGTACTCGTCGACGGCCGCAAGCTGGCCGGGATGCTCGCCCAACGAGGTGACGGGGCCACCGTGATCGGCCTCGGCCTGAACGTCGGCTGGGCACCCGAAGGTGCCGCTCAACTGGGTGACGGCATCGCACCGGCCGACGTACTGGCTGCGGTGCTCCAGGCGTTCGACGCGTTCGCCTCGGCCCCACCCGAAAAGGTTCACGCGAGGTACTGCGAACTGCTGGCAACCCTCGGCCAACACGTCCGCGTCGAGCTACCGGGCGACAACACGCTGGTGGGCCGCGTCACCGGAGTCGAGCCCGGCGGCCAATTGGTGGTGCTCGACGAGTGCGCGATCACGCACCGCGTCGACGTCGGTGACGTGATCCACGTCCGCCCGGCCGAGTAGCCGGCGCCGCGGCCGCGGGGTGCCCGCGATCGGCACGCCCGCGCCAGTACCCTTTTTCGTCGTGATCCCCGAGGAACCGCCGGTCGCCCCGCGCCCGCACCGCCGCCGGCGTTCGCCACTGCTGCCGATGACCGCGATCGTGGTCGTGGTTGCCGCGGCTGGTTCGCTCGGTGTCATCCGTGCCGCCAACGCGCGCACCGCCGACATCGAGCGTGTGGCGGGGCTAGGCGACGTGCTGGCTGTGAAGGGCGACAACGCCGTGCGTACGGCCGGCGACCGTGTCCCCGTCGGAACGCTCGACCTCGACACGCCGGTCACCTACGGCACCGAGAACTACCTGCTGGTCGGTTCGGACAGCCGCGAGGGCTTTGCCCCCGACACCGACTTCATCGGTTCCACCGCCGACGTCGGTGGGCAGCGCAGCGACACGATGATGATCCTCCACCAGGAGGGCAACGGCGGCGCATCGCTGATCAGCGTTCCCCGCGACCTGTGGGTGCCGATCTACGGCACGAGTCGCTCGAACCGCGTCAACACCGCCTTCTCCGACGGCCCGCTCACGCTCGTCGCCACGATCTCGGAAGCGCTCGACATTCCCATCCACCACTACGTCGAGGTCGACTTCCAGGGCTTCCAACGGATCGTCGACGACATCGGCGGGGTCGAGATCTGTGTCGACCGCACCGCCCGCGACACCCACAGCGGGCTGTGGCTCGACATCGGTTGCCAGACGCTCACCGGCGACCGTGCGCTCGCCTACGCCCGCAGCCGCTACTACCAGGAAGTCGGCGACGACGGGAAGTGGCGCACCGACGGCCGCGCCGACCTGGGCCGGATCGAGCGCCAGCAGTCGTTCCTGCGGGCTGCGATCGGTGGTGCCCTGCGCAAGATCGAGTCCGACCCGTTCAGTACCGGCGACACGCTGGCGGCGATCACCGATTCGGTGAAGATCGACGACGCACTCGAACCCATCCGTGCTGCCCAAGTGCTGCGTCAGGCCTTCCAGGCCGGCCTGCGGACGTTCGCCTTGCCCGTGTACAACGACACCGTCGGCAGCGCCGCGGTGCTGCGCCTCAGCGACAACGCCGAGCCACTACTCGACTACCTGCGCGGCACCGGCCCGGCGCCCGACGAATTCGACACCAGCGCCGACACCGGCGGCGACGCGCCCACCACGACACCTCCCGGTGGTTGAGCCGGTCGAAACCACCTGACCCCGACCCCCGATGGTTTCGACAAGCTCAACCATCTGGCGAAGACGTCCATCTAGGCTGAGCAGCGTATGAAGGCGCTGATCCTTGCCGGGGGTGCCGGTACGCGGCTGCGGCCGATTACTCACACCCGGGCGAAGCAGCTGGTGCCGGTGGCCAACAAGCCGATCCTGTTCTACGGCATCGAAGCGATGGTGGCGGCCGGGATCACCGAGATCGGTGTGATCGTGGGCGACACCCGGGCCGAGGTCATGGCCGCGCTCGGCGACGGATCGCGGTGGGGTGCACACGTCACCTACCTGCCCCAGGATGCTCCCCTCGGGCTGGCGCACTGCGTGCTGATCGCCCGCGAGTTCCTCGGTGACGACGACTTCGTGATGTACCTCGGCGACAACCTGCTCGAACAGGACCTGGCCGCGTTCGTCGCCGCCTTCGAGCAGGCCCGCGCCGGTGCCACGGCGCCGAGCGCGCAGATCCTGCTCAAGCAGGTTCCCGACCCGCACCGCTTCGGCATCGCCACGCTCGACGCCGACGGCAATGTCGTCGCACTCGTCGAAAAGCCGGCCGAGCCACCGTCCGACCTGGCGCTGGTGGGCGTGTACCTGTTCACACCGCGGGTGCACGACGCGGTCGCCGCGATCACTCCGTCGCCGCGTGGCGAGCTCGAGATCACCGACGCGATCCAGTGGCTGATCGACGCCGGCGAGACCGTGCGCTGCGAGCAGCTCGACGGCTGGTGGATCGATACCGGCAAGCTCACCCCACTGCTCGAGGCCAACCGCCTGCTGCTGGAACGGATCGAGGGTCGCGTCGACGGCGAGGTCGACGACCGATCGGTGCTCGACGGCCGAGTGGTGGTCGAGGCCGGGGCGAAGATCGTCAACTCCACGGTGCGCGGGCCGGTCACGATCGGTGCCGGCACACGAGTAGAGGACAGCTTCATCGGCCCGTTCTCGGCGATCGGTGCCGACTGTGTGGTCGAGGCCTCCGAGATCGAGCATTCGGTGGTGATGGACGGCAGCCAGATCATCGAGATCGCCCGCCTCGAAGACAGCCTGATCGGTGGCGACGCGGTGGTGCAGCGCTCGAAGCGGCGCCCCCGCGCGCTGCGCCTGATGGTCGGCGACCACTGCCAAATCGACGTCGAGTAGAGGACTGGATCATGGGAATCACCGAGCAGGCGGTCCGCCCTGGCGCGATCGACGGTCTGTTGATCATCACCGTCAAGCAGGTCAGCGACGACCGCGGCACCGTGCGCGAGCTGTTCCGCCGCTCGGCGTTCCTGGAGGCCGGCATCGACATCGGGGCGTTCCAGCAAATCAATCTCACCAGGACGACACAGGGAGCGATCCGCGGCATGCACGCCGAGGACATGGACAAGCTGCTGACGGTGGCCACCGGGCGCGCGCTCGGTGTCTACCTCGACCTGCGTGACGATTCGCCGACGCGGGGCAAGGTCGAAACGTACGACCTCGAACCGGGTGTGCAGGTGTTCCTTCCGCGCGGCGTGGCCAACGGCTTCCAAGCGTTGACGGCCGAAGTCGAGTACCTGTACTGCTTCGACAACGAGTGGCGCCCCGGCATGGCCGGCAAGGCTGCGTGCCCGCTCGACCCGGCGCTCGGCGTCGATTGGACTGAACCGATGATCGTCTCCGACAAAGACCGCAACGCCCCCACCCTGGCGGAGGTGCTGTCGTGAAGCTGTTCGTCACCGGCGCGGCGGGGTTCATCGGGTCGAACTACGTGCGCTGGGTGCTCGCCAACACCGACGACGAGGTCACGGTGTTCGACAAGCTCACCTATGCCGGCAACCTCGCCAGCATCGAGGACGTGCTCGACGATCGGCGCTGCCGGTTCGTGCAGGCCGACATCTGCGACACCGACGCGGTCGCCGAGCACCTACCCGGCCACGACGCGGTCGTGCACTTCGCCGCCGAGAGCCACGTCGACCGTTCGATCGCCGGGCCGTTCACGTTCGTGCACACCAACGTGTTCGGCACCGCCGTGCTGTGCGAGGTGGCCCGCCAAGTGGGAGTCGAGCGGTTCCTGCACATCTCCACCGACGAGACCTACGGGTCGATCGAGGAGGGCTCGTTCACCGAGACCGACTTGCTCACGCCACGCTCGCCCTACTCGGCAGCCAAGGCCGGCTCCGACCTGATCGCCCTGTCGTACTTCACCACCTACGGCTTGCCCGTGCTGGTGACGCGGTGCTCGAACAACTACGGGCCGTACCAATACCCCGAGAAGCTGATCCCGCTGTTCACCACCAACCTGCTCGACGGCCACAAGGTGCCGCTGATGGGCGACGGCGGCAACGTGCGCGACTGGATCCACGTCGAGGACCACAACCGGGCCGCCCACCTGGTGCTGCACGAGGGCACGGTCGGCGAGGTCTACAACATCGGCGCCCACAACGAGGTCACCAACCGCGACATCACCGAGCGCCTGCTGGCGCTGACCGGGCGCGACGACTCGTTCATCGAATGGGTGCCCGACCGGCTGGGCCACGACCGGCGCTACTCGGTCACCACCGACAAGGTCGAAGCGCTCGGCTGGAAGCTCGAACGCGACTTCGACAACGGCCTCGAGCACACCGTGGCCTGGTACCGCGACCACCGCGCCTGGTGGGAACCCCTCAAACGATGACCGCCTGCGCGAGCGTGGTCTCGATACACCGCCTGGCGGCGGCACTCGACCACCTTGGGCACCAGGTCGTCGAGTGCCGTGGTCACGAGGTGGTCGGCCACCGTGGGCACCAGGTCGTCGAGTGCCGTGGTCACGAGGTGGTCGACCACCTTGGGCACCAGGTCGTCGAGTGGCGCACTCGCGGCGCAGCCGCCACTGCGTTGTATCGAGACGACGGGAGGTGCGCGTGAGGGTGCTCGTCACGGGGGCTAACGGGCAGCTTGGGCGTGACCTGGTCGAGGTGTGCACCGCTGCGGGTGACGACGTGGTCGCCGCTGGGCGGGCCGAACTCGACGTCGGCGACCGTGATGCCGTGGCGAGTTGCGTCGAGGGCGTGCGACCCGATGTGATCGTCAACTGTGCGGCGTGGACCGCGGTCGACGCTTGCGAGAGCGACCCCGCTCGCGCTCAGCGCGACAACGCCGATGCTGTCCGGTGGCTGCGGGCCGCGGCCGACCGGGTGGGCGCGCACCTGGTGCAGATCTCTACCGACTACGTGTTCTCGGGCGACCTCGACCGCCCGTACCGCGAGACCGACACCACCGGCCCACGTTCGGTGTACGGCCATACGAAGCTGGCCGGCGAGCTGGCCGCCGGCCCCGAGGCGACCATCGTGCGCACGTCGTGGGTGTGCGGCGAGCACGGCGCCAACATGGTCAAGACCGTGCTGCGCCTGCTGGCCGGTGGGCCGCCCGAGCTGACGTTCGTCGCCGACCAGCGCGGCAACCCGACGTTCACCACCGACCTGGCCGGGCGAGTGCGCGAGCTCGCGGCCGCCCGCGCCCAGGGCGTGTTCCACGCCACCAACGCGGCCACCGGGGCCGACGGGGCGCCCGGGGTGAGCTGGTACGAGTTCGTCTGCGAGATCGTGTCCGCGGCTGGCGGCGACCCGTCGATCGTCCGCCCGATCACCACCGCCGAGCTGCAACCACCGCGCCCCGCCGCGCGCCCTGCCAACAGCGTGCTCGCCGACACGCAGCTGGCCCCGCTGCGTGACTTCCGCGCGCCGCTCGGCGAACTCGTCGCCCGCCTCCAAACGCGGCCGAACGGATAGTGCCAGGCACTATCCGTTCGGCGCAGACCCAGGTCGTTCACGATGGGTGGTGGTGGCGGCTGGGTCAACGCCACCACCACCCGACTGTTGTGAGTTCGCCCCGTCAGCTCGTGAGGTTGAACGTCTGGAGCGCGCGGTTGGCCGCTTCGATGTCGGCCGAGGTGACGTACTGGAACTCCATCGTCACCAGCCGGGCCGACGTCGGGTCGACGGTGACCAGCATCACGTAGCCCGAGCCGGCGCTGCCGCAGTCGGTCCACTCGCCGAGGATGCCCAGAAAGCGCGAATCCTCGTACGACTGCGCTCCGGTGTAGCCGCCACAGGCCGACAGGAACGACGTCGCCGACAGCAGGTCGTACATCTCGGCAACGGTGTGTGTGTCCTCGGTGGGGAACACGGTGATCTTCGTGCCGGGCGTGTCCCAGCTCTGGAGGAACGCCTGAATGTCGGGTGCGGCCCAGATGCTCGACTTGGCTCCGTCGGGCAAGCCGTCGTACACCCAGTGGCTGGGAATCTCGACCAACAGTTCGTTCGTGTCGTCGCGGACCTGGTTGTACGAGTACGACTCGCTGGTCTGCTCGGCGTCTTCACCGAACGTCGCCACCGTGTGCAGCGGGCGGTCGGGGTTGTTGATCTCGCCTTCGTAGACAGCGCGGTCGTCCCAGCTGAGCACCCGGATGGCCATCGGCGTGCCCTCGCCAGCGGTGCGGATGACGTCGCAGTAGTCCTGCATCGTGCCGTCGGTGCCCATCGGCAGCTCGTTCAGGTGGGTGATGATGTCGCCCGGCTTGAGGCCGACGGTCGACGCCGGCGAACCGGCCTTGACGGCCGACACCCAGACACCCGAGATGCCCGCGGCCTCGTCCCACACGGCCGAGCCGTTGATGCCGAGCGACTCGAAGTCGCCGTTCATCAGTTCCCGGAGCACGACCCGCTCGGCGAGGTCGCCGGCGATCGCCAACTTCTGCGTGGTGCCCGTGCCGGGGTTGTAGCTGGCGTAGTGCACGCCGAGCACCTGGCCGGCCTCGGTGACCAGCGGGCCGCCCGAGTTGCCCGGCTGGGCGTCGGCGTCGTGCTGGATGACACGGTCGATCGACGACCACGGCGTCTCGCCGTCGGCGTCGGCCTTGGCCACGATGCCGCGCACCAGCGTGTACTGGGGGTCACCCAGCGGGAAGCCGGCGACGTAGACCTCTTCGCCGACCGTGGGCTTGTCTTCGGCCCATTCGAGGTAGGGGAGGTCTTCCTCGTTGATCTTGATCAACGCCAGGTCGTTGCACTCCGAGGCGCCGATCACGCGGGCGTTGAAGCTGTCGTTGAGGTCGCCGCCGATGTACACCTTGAGCGTCGCCGCCCCGGTGACCACGTGGTTGTTGGTGACCGCGTACCCGTCGGGGCTGATGATGAACCCGCTGCCGCTGCCGGCACCGGTGTTGTAGCCGATCTCGGGGTCGCGGAACGTGCCGGTGGCGATGATCTGCACCACGGCGGGCTGGACCTCGCGGTAGCTGTTGATGCCGTTCTCGGCACCCGGGGCCTCGGTGGTGGGCGGCGGGGTAACGGGCGCGGCCTCGGTGGTGGTGGGGGCCTCGGTGGTGGCCGCGGTAGTTGGTGCCGGGGCGGCGGTGGTGGGTGCGCCGGTGGTGGCCGGGGACGGTGCGTTGGTGGCTGGTGATTGCGCATCGCCGCTTCCCCCACACGCCGCTGCTGCGAGCGCGAGGCTGCCGACGACGACCCAGATTCGTCGTGTTGTCATGCGGGCGATTGTGCACGAACCGCGCGCGACGCGCATCGTGGTAAACCACATAGCTCGGGCATCGTCACGAAATTTTGACAATTTCGGTGATCCAGGCGTCAATTTGACCACACAATGTGAGATTCGCGTTCGAGATGTTCACGCATGGACGGTGCCGGACGGCGGCGTGACCCACCGGTACGCTCGGCCCCGATGAGGGTGGCGTACACGCTCGAGCAGTGTTGGCACCCCGTGCCGGGCGGTACTGCGGTCGCCACCCTGGCTGTCGCCCGCGCCCTGCGGGCCCACGGCGAGGTCGAACTGGTCGGTGTGGCCGGGCGTCACCGGCACCCGCCACGAGCCGAGTTCAGGCCCCCGATCGAGGTACGCCCGCTGCCGCTCGCGCGGCCGTGGTTGTACGAAGCCTGGAACCGCCTCGGGTGCCCCCGCGTCGAGCGCGCCACCGGCGCGGTCGACGTGTGCCACTCGACGACCGCGATCCCCGCCGCCACCCGGGCGGCCCACGTCGTCACCGTCCACGACGTCGCCTTCGTCCACACGCCCGAGCGGTTCACCCGGCACGGTGTGCGCACGATGACCGCCGGCCTGGAACGGTGCCACACCGCCGACCTGGTGTTGTGCCCCAGCCAGGCGACCGCGGCCGACCTCGCCGAACTCGGCTTTCCCACCGAGCGCATCCGCGTCGTGCCCTGGGGGGTCGACCCGCACCGGCTCGGCCCCGGCGACCTCGACCGGGTCCGCGCCACGTACGCGTTGCCCGAGCGGTTCGTGCTGTTCGTCGGCACCGTCGAGCCGCGCAAGAACCTGGCTCGGCTGGCCGACGCGGTCGCGCTCGCCGAACCGGGCCTGCCGTTGGTGGTCGCCGGGGCCGACGGGTGGGGCGCCGCCGCCCCCGCCGGCGAGCACGTGCGCTTCCTCGGCTTCGTGCCCGGCGACGACCTGCCGGCGCTGTACGCGGCCGCCACCACGTTCGCCTACCCCAGCCTCGAAGAGGGGTTCGGGCTGCCGGTCGCCGAAGCGATGGCGGCGGGCACGCCGGTGGTCACCAGCGCCGGCGGCGCGACCGCCGAGGTCGCCGGGGGAGCGGCGGTACTGGTCGACCCGGCCGACCCCGAAACGATCGCGGCCGGCATCCGCAGCGCGCTCGCCGACCCTGCCGAGTGGGCCGCGCGCGGAAGCGCCCGGGCTGCCGAGCTGACGTGGGAACGGACCGCCGCCGCCACCGTCGGCGCCTACCGCGAGGCGGTGCTACTCCACGCCGAGCGGCGTGCTGAACGGAGGGGCCGGTGACGCACGTCGACGTGGCGGTCAACCTGTTGTGGTTGGCGCCTGGGCGGGTCGGGGGGTCGGAGGAGTACCTCGTCCGCCAGTTGGCGGGCGTGACCGACTCGCGGTTGGCGCTGACGCTGTACACCCAGCCGTCGTTCCCGGCCGCTCACCCGGGCCTGGCCGACGCTCACCGGGTGGTCGCCGCGCCGCTGCGGCGTGACTGGCGGCCGCTGCGCATCGCTGCCGAGCACACCTGGCTGGCCCGCCGAGCGCGCCACGCCACGGTCGTGCACCACGGCGGCGGCACGGCACCCGCGGACGTGCTCGGACGCGGGCGGCGCACCCTCGTCACCGTTCACGACCTCCAATACACGGCGTTCCCCGAGTACTTCAGCGCGTCCCGGCTGGCGTACCTGCGGGCGACCATGCCGGGGTCGATCCGGCGCGCCACGGTGGTCGCGACCCCGTCCGAGTACGTCCGCGGCCGGGTCGTCGACGTGTTCGGGCGCGACCCCGACTCGGTCGTCGTGGTGCCCCACGGGGTCCCGGCAGGCGGCGCGCCGTCAGCCGACGAGATCGACGCCGCGCTGGCCCAGCACGGCGTGCGTCGCCCGTACGTCGTCTACCCGGCGATCACCCACCCGCACAAGGGCCACGCCGTGCTGGTCGACCTGGTCCGCGCAGCGGCCGCACTCGGGCACCCCCTGCACGACGTCCAGGTCGTGCTGACCGGCGGCACCGGCGCGGCCGAACCCGAACTGCTCGCGGCGGTCGCCGCCGACAGCCACGTTGCCGGCCGCATCGTGCGCACCGGCCGGGTTCCGGCGGCCGAGCGCGACGCCCTCATCGCAGGGGCCGAGGCGCTCGTGTTCCCCAGCGAGTACGAGGGCTTCGGTGCGCCGGTGGTGGAGGCAATGGCGCTCGGTGTGCCGGTGGTGGCGAGCGACCATCCGGCGCTCGTCGAAGTGCTCGGTGGTGCCGGTGTGGTGGTGGCGGGCCGCGACCCCGAGGCGTGGGCCGTGGCCGTCGCCGACGCCGTCGATCGGCGCGCCGAGCTGGCCGCCGCCGGCGCCGCCCGCCGCCAGATGTTCACCATCGCCCGCTCCGGCACGGCGTTGGCCACCGCCTACCACCAGGCCGCGCAAGGGTGAATCCGAACCTGTCGTATCGGTGGTCGAGTGCCCGGCTCGGCCGGGTGTATCGAGACCATTGGTGCGCGTACCAGCGACGTCTCGATACAACGGCGGGGCGGCTTCGCCGCGAGTGCGTCACTCGACGACCGGTAGTCGCGGTCGCCCTCTCCGTTCACGTCCCGAGGCTGGTCTCGTGAGGATCGTTGTGTTGTGCCCCCACTTCGCGCCCGACACGGCGCCTACCGGCACGGTGATGACGCGGATCGTGCACGAACTGGCGGCGCTCGGCCACGAACTGCACGTGGTGACCGCGTTGCCGTGGTACCGCGCGCACCGGATCGAGCCCGAGTGGCAGGGGGGCGTCGGGCGCACCGAACTGACCGAATGGGGGTCGATCACCCGGGTGCACCCGTTCCCCGGTGCCGACAAGCGCAATCTCGCCCGCCGCGCGGCCGGGTTCGCCGGGTTCTCGGCGCTGGCCGGCCTGGCGGGTGTGCGCGCCGGGGGTTGGTTCCGCAAGGCCGACGTGGTGCTGGCGATGTCGCCGCCGCTCACGCTGGGAGCCACCGGGTGGCTGGTCGGGTTGACCCACCGAGCGCCACTCGTGTTCAACATCCAGGACGTGTTCCCCGACGCCGCGGTGCGCACGGGGGCGCTCACCAACCGGCGCCTGATCCGGGCGGCCGAGTGGCTCGAACGCTTCAGCTACCGGCGCGCCCGGGCGGTCACGGTGCTGAGCGACGACCTTGCCCACAATGTCACGGCCAAGCTCGGCGACGGTGCATCGGGTGGGCCGGTCGGGCCGCGGGTCGTCGTGATCCCCAACTTCGTCGACACCGACGCGATCCGGCCCGGCGACCGGATGACGCCGTACCGGCGCGAGCTCGGCATCGGCGACGAGCCGGTGGTGCTGTACGCCGGCAACGTCGGCTTCAGCCAGTCGCTCGACCTGGTGCTCGACGCCGCCCGCCGGCTGCCCCACGTCGCGTTCGTGGTCAACGGCGACGGTGCCGCGCGCGCCGAGCTCGAACGTGCCGCGGCCGGGCTCGGCAACGTCCGCTTCGCGGGCTACCAGCCGGTCGAGCGGCTGGGCGAGGTGCTCGCCACCGGCGACGTCCACGTCGTGCCACTGCGCGCCGGGCTGGGCAACGTCAGCGTGCCGTCGAAGACCTACTCCAGCCTGGCCGCAGCCCGCCCCGTGGTGGCCGCGATCGACCCCGACACCGAGATCCCGCGCCTACTCGCGGCGGCCGGTGCCGGCGTCGCCGTGCCGCCCGACGACCCGGACGCGTTCGTGGCAGCGCTCGTCGAACTCCTCGACCACCCCGAGCGGCGGTCCGACCTCGCAGCGTCGGGGCGGGCGTGGGTGGTGCGCGAAGCATCGCCGGTCGCGGTGGGGCGCGCGTACGCGGAACTGCTGGGTGAGGTGGCCGTCCGGCGGGTCGGGGTACGGCGCCGCTAGCCTCTCCGCCCGTGGCTACCAGCTCATCGTCCACCAAGAAGGCGGCCAAGCTCGCCAAGTCCGGCGGTTCGCGGGCGATTCGGTTCCAGGGCGGAACCGTGTTCCCGCTCGCCGTGGCGATCACGCTGATCGTCGGGCTGGGCCTGATCGTCTACGCCCGCCAGAGCCGTCCGGCGGCCGACACCACGCCGCCGATGGTGAACGATCACTGGCACATGGCCTACGGCTTCTACCTGTGCGACCAGTGGTACGCGCTCCGGGGTGCGCTCGAAGAGCGCGACTCGCAAGGCAACCTGGCCAACCGCAAGTACCTGCGCACCACCATCCACAGCCACGACGACGGGGTGATCCACTGGCACCCGTACACCACGGTGGCGGTGGGCAAGCGCGCCAAGCTGGGCATCTTCCTCGACAACTACAACGTCGAACTGTCCGACACGGCCCTGCGGTTCCCCGAGAACTTCGTGATGTACGACCCCAACGACCCGGCCAAGGTGCCCGTGTCGGTCGCCAGTGAGTGGGTCGAGGGCCAGACCGAGTGCAACGGCGAGCCCGCCGAGCTGTCGGTCGCCAAGTGGAACTTGTGGTCCGACACGAAGCCCGAGCGCTACATCGCCAATATGACCAACATCCCGATGACCAACGACGGGATGGCGTTCACGATCATCTTCGCCCCCCGCGACACCTCGGCCGACGGGCTGCGGCCGCCCACCTACGAGTTCCTCACCGAGCTGGGCGCGATCGACATGGGCATCAACGCCCCCGACCCGAACGACTTCCTGGGTGAAGACGGCTCGGTGGTGACGTTGGCCGAGGGCACGCTGCCGGCGGGTGACACGGATTCGGAGGGCACCGAGCCGGAAGGCACGGAGCCGGAGGGCACCACGGTGCCCGCCGACTCGGCCACGGCCACCACAGGCGGCTGATGTACGCGGTCGTCCTGGTCGGCGGGTTCGGCACACGCCTCCATCCGCTCACGTACGACGTCCCCAAGCCGATGCTGCCGGTGGTCCACCGGCCGATGATCGTGCGCCTGGTCGAGCGGCTGGCGCCTGCCGGCGTCACCGACGTGGTGCTCGCGCTCGGGTTCAAGCCCGAACCGTTCGCGGCGGCGTTCCCTGACGGTACGCACGCGCTGCCCGACGGCGGCTCGTTGCGCGTCCACTACGCGGTCGAACCGGAGCCGCTCGACACCGCCGGCGCGATCGCGTTCGCGGCGCGCTCGGTTGGCATCGACTCGACGTTCGTGGTCGCCAACGGCGACGTCCTCACCGACCTGCGCTTGCCCGACCTGCTCGCGGCTCACCGGGCGAGCGGTCGGGCGGCGACGATCCACCTCACGCCGGTGCCCGACCCGTCGGCGTTCGGAGTGGTCGAGCACGACCCCGACGGCACGGTGCGCCGGTTCGTCGAGAAGCCGGCTCCGGGCGAGACCGACTCGAACCTGATCAGCGCCGGCACGTACGTGTTCGAACCCGAGGTACTCGACCTGATCGCCACCGGCGAGCGCGTGTCGGTCGAACGCGACACGTTCCCGAAGCTCGTCGCCGACGGCCGCCTGGGCGCCTACGCCACCGACGACTACTGGATCGACACCGGCCGGCCCGAGCTGTACCTGGCCGCCAACCTCGACCTGATCGACGGCCGCCGCCGCGACTCGGAGCGGGCGATTGCGGCTGGTGCCCACATCCACGCCGACGCGTGCGTCGAGGGCTCGGTCGTGGACGCGGGCACGGTCGTCGAGGCGTACGCCGACGTGCGTCGCTCGGTCCTGTTGCCCGGGGCGCGGGTGTGCCAGGGGGCGATCGTGGCCGACTCGATCGTCGCCGGTGAGGTCGGTGCGGGCGCCACGCTGGCGAACTGCGTGGTCGGGGCCGGGTACACGGTCGCCGGCGGCGTCGAGCTGGCCGCCGTACGCTTGCCCGAGTGAGGGCCGACGCGCTGAACGCGCTCGTGGTGGGTGGGGCCGGCTTCATCGGCTCGCACCTGGTCGACCGCCTGCTGGCCGACGGGCACCGCGTCGACGCGGTCGACGACTTGAGCACCGGTTCGCTGGCCAATCTCGGCGACGCTCGCCAGCACGGTGGCCCGCTGAAGATCCACACCGTCGATGCGGCCTCGGCCGACTTCGTCACGCTGGTGGGCCTGCGCCGGCCCGACGTCGTGTACCACCTGGCGGCCGTGCCCCGTGGGCGACCCACCGCGGTGGCCCTGGCCCAGGCGTTCGCCACCACGGTGCAGGTGCTCGACGCAGCCCGGCTACACGGGGTCGCCAAGGTGGTGGTCGCGCTTCCGGCGTCGGCGATCTACGGCCGCCCGGCCAACCGGGCACTGCCGGTGAAGGAAGGCGAGCTGGTGCCGCGCGGCGTGCGCGGTGTGATCGCCCGGGCCACGGTGGAGCTGCTCACCTGGCACCGCGAGCAGGACGCGGTCGAGTTCACCGCGCTCGCCCTGGCGAACGTGTACGGCCCCCGTCAGCGGCCCGACGGGGGAGTGGTGGCGGCGTTCGCCGCGGCGGCTCACAACGGCGGGCCGGTGACGATGGCAGGCGACGGTCGCCAAACCCGCGACTTCGTGTACGTCGACGACGTGGTCGATGCGCTGGTACGGGCGGGTACACGCGGTAGCGGGCTGGTCGTCAACATTGGCACCGGCGAGCAGACCACCGTGCGCGATCTGTGGGAGCGGGTACGTCGCCCCGGCTCACCCGCACCCGTGACGGGTGGCGCCGACGACCTACCCCGCTTCGCCGTGTCTTCGGTCCGGGCGCGAATCCACCTCGGCTGGTCACCGTGGACCAAGTTGGACGAAGGCCTCCGCACCCTCCAAGACCCCCAAGGTGGTTGAGCCTGTCGAAACCACCGGTCGTGGGCATCACCGGTGGTTTCGACAGGCTCAACCACCTTGGGCGGCGAGGGTTGCTTGGGCCAGGGCTTGGGCGAGGTCGGGGGTACTCATGATCGAGGGGTGGACGACCGCTCGGATGCCTTCGGCCTCCACGGCGTCGGCCAGGTGGGCGTCGGCCGGGTCGATCACCAGGGCTGAGGCGATCGGCGCGTAGAGCCGGGCGACACCCACCACGCTCGGCTCGATGCCGAGTTCGGCGAGCATCCGATCGGCCGGGCCTTTCAACGCCGCGCCCCCCACGATCGGCGAGATGGCGACGCTGTGCTCGCGTCGCCCCGCGAGCAACTCGTCGACGCCCGGCAGGGCCCGCACCGGCCCGATCGACACGAGCGGGTTCGACGGGGCGATCACGATCGTGCCGGCGTCGCCCAACGCCGCCTCGGCGGCCGGGCTGAGCCGGGCGCTGCCGGTGAACTCCACCCCGGCCACCGGCACCGAATGCCGAAGCCGTACGAAGTAGTCCTGGAACGACACCACCTCGCCGCTCGCCAGCGTCACCCGGGTGCGCAGCGGTTCGTCGCTCATCGGCAGCATCGTCAGCCCGAGCCCCCACGCCCGGGCGATCTCGGCGGTGACCTCGGTGAGCGTGGCCCCTTCGGCCAGCCGGGCGGTGCGGTAGAAGTGGGTGGCGAGGTCTTGGTCGCCGAGGTTGAACCAGGTGGGCGCGGCCGCCGAGCCGTCGGGCCGCACAGCGGCGTAGCGGCCGAGTGCCTCCATCGCCCGCCACGTCTCGTCGACCAGCCCCCACCCGCGCCCGGGGTCGATCGCCCCGGCCAGCGTGTACGTGATCGTGTCGAGGTCGGGCGAGATGGCCAGCCCGTGCAGTTCGGTGTCGTCGCCGGTGTTGACGACCGCCGTGACCTCACCGGCCGGCACCACGCCGAGCAGCCCGGCGAGGAACCGCGCCGCGCCCACCCCCCCACACACCACACACACGGTCATCGGAGAGCCTTTCGGTAGAGGTCGGCGAGGCCGGTGGCCGTGTGGTGCCAGTCGAAACGGGCGACGTTGCGGTAGCCGGCACCGATCAGTTCGAGGCGGCGCGCGGTGTCGGTGAGGACGTGCTCGATCGCGGTCGCCAGTGCGTCGGGGGTGCGCTCGGCGACGAACTCGACCGCGTCGCCGCCCACCTCGGGAAGCGAGCCCACCGGGTACGCCACCACGGGCGTGCCCGCTGCGTGCCCTTCCAGCACGGGGAACCCGAACCCTTCGTCGCGCGACGGGTAGGCGACCGCGGCGGCCGAGCGCAGCAGCCAGTGCTTGGCCGGTTCGTCGACGAACCCGACCTGGAGCACGCGGGCCGCCACCGGTGCAGGCAGTTCGTCGACAGCGGCGGCGACCGACGCCGAGTCGTCACCTGCCGACCCGACCAGCACCAGCAGCGCGTCGGGTTGCCGTGGGGCCAACTCGGCGAACGCGCGCACGAGCAGCCCGAGGTCCTTACGGCGTTCTTGGGTGCCGACGGCGAGCACGAACGGCCGGCCGTCGATCGCATCGGCAACGGCCGGCCGCGACAGTTCGTCGAGTTCGGGAACCGCCGGGGGCGGGCCGAGCGGCACGGTGACGACGCGGTCGGTGCCGAGCAACCGTGCGGCTTCGGCGCTGATCGCGGCCGAACCGGTGTGCACCCAGGCACCCTCGGCCACGCGTCGCCGGAGCACGCGCCCGGCCAGCTTGACCAGCGCGGCGGCCTGTTCGGGGTGGGCCAGGAACCAGCAGTCGTACACTGACACCACCGTGGGCAAGCCGGTGGGCGGGGCGACGTAGTTGGTGCCGTGGACGACGTCGACCCCTGGCATCCACCGCCCGGCGTGCGGGTGGTTGCCGCGAGCCCACGCGTGGGCGCCGACGATGCCGGGCAACGGCAGCTTGCGGTGGCCGGGCTGTGGCATCGACCGGTTGCTGACCAGGTACGGGTCGAGTTCCACGTCGGTGCTGGCGGCCAGCGCGGCGTGCAACCCGGCAACGGCGGCACCCACACCCGTGCGGGCGCCGTACAACGGCCCCACATCGAGCGCCACCTTCATCGTCGATCCACCGATCCGTTGACCTCTCGCTGCACGGGGGTGTACCGCACGGCTCGCGATGCGGCGGTGCGTGTGCCGCAACGTTGGTCGAGCCCAGCCTGCGTGGCGCTTGAACGCATAGTGTTACGGAGCGTGGATTCACCGGGATGGCGGTGAGGCACTAGCCGCCAGATCGGTGGATCCAGGCTCATGATTCGAGCGGGACCTCGGTGAGTGCGTCGAGCACGGAGTCGGTGGTGGGTTGCACGCCGGCCGCCAACTTGGCGCGCAGGGCGGTGGCGAACACCACCAACGACACCGTCGACGACAGCACCAGGCCGATCTCGATGCGCCGGAACAAGAGGTCGCTCGACAGCCACACGGTGACCGCGAACGTGGCCACACCGGCCATCCAGCCGAGCGCCACGAGCAGGTGGCCGTGCAGCGCGATCACCGCTTGGGCGGTGGCGATGCAGCCCATGTAGATCGCCGACGACAGCGCCAGCATCGCCAGCGTGCGCCCGCCGATGTCGGGCGCGTCGTAGACGAGTTGGATCACGGGCGGCCCGAGCACGAACGCACCCGCCGTGCCGACCACCCCGATCGCCGCGATCATGCTGAACAGCAACTTGAGCCCACTGCGGAACTCCTGCCACTCGCCCTTGGCGGCCAGCCGCGACAGCCGCGGCAGCAGCGCCGCCTGCACGGCCTGGAAGAGGAACAACGGGATGCGGGCGAGCAGCACGGCGTAGCCGAACTGGGCGACCAGCCCGTCGGGTTCGTGATCCTGGAGCAGGTTGGCGGTGACCGGCCCGGCGTTGAGCAAGGCACCCGCGCACAGCGTTCCCCCCAGCAGCCAACCGAGGTTCTGGCTGGTTTCGCCCCAGGTCGCGTCCGGGCCGGGCTCGGTGCGCAGGCTGCCGCGCCACCACACCAGGCTGACCGGCACCAGCGGGGCCAGCGCCACCGCGAACCCGTACGCGCCGGCGGCCTTGATGCCGACCAGCGCCATCGCCACGCACACGACGATGCGGACCACGCCGTCGGCGCTGATCACGAACGCGTACGAGCGGAACCGGCCCTCGCCCGCACACACGCCGCGGGCGATGTGGGGCGGGAAGTAGGCGACCAGCGCGGTGACGAGCGCCGCCAGCATCCACCAGTCGCCGTCGAAGTACTCCGACGTGATCAGCGGGCTGAGACCCAGCACCACCACCAGCGTGACCACGGCGATGATCGCGCCGGTCCACGCCACCCGACGGAGCACGGGGCGGCCACCCTGCCCCAGCGCGCGCCGGTGCGAGAGCGCTCGCCCGAGTTCCTGCTCGAGCGGTAGGAACAGGCCGGGAGCGATCGCGAACGTGGCGAACCACATCGACACGATCGGCTTGAACTCGTCGTTGCCGCCGAGCGCCCACTTGCCGATGCGGAAGAACGCGAACGTGGCGATGCCCGCTACCAGCAGCGCCAAACCGACCGGCACGGTGCCCTCGGGCAGGGCGCGGCGTTCGGCGGGCTTGGCGGGGGACGGCACGAGTATCGCAGGCTATCCAGCGCGACCGCCCGGGTGGGGTTGACGGCGAACCGCGGCCTGGCATGGATAGCCTCGCTCCATCGTGGAGACGGACCTGCCTCTCGCGCCGTCGGTCGTGTCCGTCATGGTGGTGCACGAACCAGGCGACTGGTTCGACGACACCCTGGCGGCGCTCGCCGCCCAGGACTACCCCAACCTGCGGACGTTGTTCCTGGTCACACCGACCGACGACGCCACGTTCAACCAGCTCACCGACCGCATCAGGTCGAAGATCCCGTCGGCGTTCGTGCGCCACGCGCCGGCCAACGACGGTTTCGGAACAGCCGTCAACGAGGTGCTCCGGCTGGTCGAGGGCGACAACGGGCTGTTCCTCGTGTGCCACGACGACATCGCCCCGGCGTCCGACGCGGTGCGGATGCTGGCCGCCGAACTGTTCCGCTCGAACGCCGGCATCGTCGGCCCGAAGCTGGTCGAGTGGGACCAGCCGCGCGTGCTCCAACACGTCGGTTTGGGGCTCGACCGGTTCGGCGAGGTCGATTCGCCGGTCGACGAAGGCGAGGTCGACCAGGAACAGCACGACGCCGTACGCGACGTGTTCGTGGTGCCGTCGGCGTGCTTCCTCGTGCGTGCCGACCTGTTCCGCACGCTCGGTGGGTTCGACCCGCAGATCACGTTCTACGGCGACGACGTCGACCTGTGTTGGCGCGCTCACCACACCGGCGCCCGCGTGATCGTCGCCCCCGACGCGGTGGTGCGCCACCGCGAGCAGCTCGCCGACCGACGCCCCGGCATGCCCCACCGCACGTTGCAGGCACGCCACCGGATGCGCACGGTGGCCACCCTCACCGGGGCCTCGCGGCTGATCGGGCGCTCGTTCCAGATGGTGCTGCTGACGCTTGCCGAGCTGATCGTCGGCTTGTTCAGCGGCCGGTTCGGTGAAGCCGTTGCCTCGCTGCGCGGCCTGGTGGGGCTGGTCCCGCGGACGCCGCGCATCGTCGCCCGCCGTCGCCACATCCGTGCCCAGCGGGCGGTGCCCGAGCGCGAGGTACTGGGCCTCCAGAACCGGGGCAGCGCGCGGCTCACGTCGTACCTGCGCGGCCGCGACACGGCCACGTTCGTGGGCGAGCAGACCACCGTGCGGCGCTGGCGGCAGGCGTCGTTCGGGCCGCCGCTGGCGTGGTTCACGTTCCTCGTGGCCGTCGTGGTGGGGGGGCGCAACCTGATCCGCCACGGTGTGCCGGCGGTCGGCGAGTTCTTGCCGTTCCCGGCAGCCGGCGACCTGTGGTCGGCGTACGGGTCGTCGTTCGACCCGCGCGGGTTCGGCGCCACCGCGGCCGCTCCCACCGGCTGGGTCGTGGCCGCCGTGCTCAGCGTCGTCACCTGGTTCCGCATGCCGTTGTTCCAGACCGTCACCGTGGTCGGCCTGCACGTGTTGGGCGGGCTGGGCGCGTGGCGCCTGGCGGCGGTGTTCCCCGTCAACCGGGCGCGCATCGTGGGCATGGTGGTGTACGTCGGTACGCCGCTGGTGCCGGGCCTGCTGCAAACCGGCAACCTGTCTGGGCTGGTGTGGTTCGCGGCGTTGCCGTGGCTGGTGCACGAGACCCGGCTGGCCGCCGGCCTGGCCACCGCCGACCCGTTCACGTCGGCGGTCGACCTCACCGATGGCGTCGCCGACCCGGGCTGGCGGGCGCGCCTGCGGGCGCTCGCGATCGCTGCCCTCACGCTTGGTGTGGCCGTCGCGTTCGTGCCGGTCACCGTGCTGCTGTGGCTGCTGGCGGGGCTGCTCGTCGCCGGTGCCACCCTGCTCGCCGGGGGCGCCTGGCGGGTCGCCGCGTGGATCGCCGGGTGCACGGTGGCCACCTCCGTGGTCGGCGTGTTGCTGAACCTGCCGTGGGCACTCGACTGGACCTGGGAGGCACTGGTGGGCGCCCCACCGGCCGGGTCGACGGGGCGCTCGCTGGCCACCGTCGCCAGCCTGGCGCCGAACCTCGACCGGTTCGCGGTCCTCGCGGTGGCCCTGTACGTGCCGGTGCTGGCGGCCCTGGCGATCTGCCGCGCGTGGCGCTTCACGTGGGCGGTCCGCGGTACCGCGCTGGTGCTCGTGTTCGGGGCGTTGATGGTGTTCGCCGAGCGCGGATCGTTCGATGTGGCGATGCCGGCGCCGGCGCTGCTGGCGGTGCCCGTGGCGCTCGGCCTGGCACTGGCCGCGGCGTCGATCGCCGGCGGGTTCGGCGACGACGTGCGCGCGCGTGGGTTCGGTTGGCGCCAGCCGATGTTCGTGCTCGCCCACGCGGCACTCGCGCTCGGCGTCGTTCCAGCCGTGGTCGCGATCGGCGACGGGTCGTGGCACATCGCCCGCACACCGTTGCCACGGCTGTACTCCAGCCAGTTCCCGATCGACACCGACATCGGCGACTATCGCGTGCTGTTCGTCGGCGATCCGCGCACGCTGCCGGTGCCGGCCCGCGAGTACGCCGACGGCATCGCCTTCGCGGTGGTCGACGCGGGGCCGCTCAACATCACCGAGCGGTTCGCCACGCCCGTCACCGCCGGCGACGACGAGGTGGTCGAAGCGCTGGAGTTGCTCGCTACGGGCTCGACGTTGCGGGCCGGGCAGCTGCTCGCGCCGCTCGGCATCCGGTTCGTCGTCGTACCGCTGACGAACGGCTCCACGTCCACGGTCGCCCATCCGATCGCCCAGCCCGACGGCCTCGTCGAGGCACTGGTCGCGCAGCTCGACCTGGGGGTGGTGCGCGGGCAGCCGTCGCTGTCGATCTTCCTCAACCGGGCGTGGTTCCCCGTCGGCGCCCAACTGACCGGGGCGACCGCCGAGGCGTCGCGCCAGGCCGGGGCCGAGGCGCTGGTGCGGGCCGACCTCAGCCACGCGGTGCCGTCGATGGCGGGCATCGACGCCCGGCCCGAGGCGGCCAACGAGGTCGCCCCCGGTGCCGTGCACGTGGCGATTCCGTACGACCCACGTCTGAGCCTGCGTCTCGACGACGGCACCACCGTCGCCGGCCGGCCCGGGTTCGGCGTCACCACCGCGTTCGACATCGAGCGCGGCGGTGTCGGCCGGATCGGCTATCAGCCCGACGAGTCACGCCGCTGGTGGCTTGCCGCCCAGGGTGCGCTGTGGTTGTCGGTCGTGGGTATCGCGGCCGCGGCGCGAACACAGTTCGGCCGCCGCCGCACGGTCGAGCTGCTCGACGAGACGTTGATCGATCTGGGGCCGGGCGACCTCGACGACCTCGACGAGTTCGACGACCTCGACCGACCCGCGCGCATCGCCGGTGAGGCGCTGGTAGCACCGTCCGAGTCGTCAGCGACCGACGGGGCGCACGACCATGACGATCGGGAGGAGGAGCCGACATGAGGCGCCGGTACCCCGCGCTCGTGCTCGCCGTCGCCGCGTTCGTGGCAGTGATCGCCACCGCACGCACCACACAGCCCGCCGACTCGGCGGTGTACAGCGTGGCCGCTCAGGGGTGGATGCCGCGGGTGACCGCCGACCCCGGCCTCACCGAAACCTGGTTCTGCCCGGGTGTACCGGCCACCGGCGGCGACGTGCACGGCGAGCTGACCATTGCCAATCGCGGGAGCACCCGCCTGGAAGGCACGGTGCTGGTCGTCAACGACGCTCGCCAGAACGTGCGCCTCGAGCTCGAGGTCGAGGGCTGGTCGCACGCCACGATCGACCTCGACCAAACGCTGCCGGGCAACATCGTCGGCGCGGTCGTCGAGGTCGAGGTGGGCGAGGACGGTGGCGGCGCGCTCGTCGAACAGACGTCGTACCAACCCGGCGGCGACAGCTCCACCGCGTGCGCCACCGCCACGTCCGACGAGTGGTACCTGGCCGACGGGTTCACGGTCGAGGGCAGCACCGACGCGCTGGTGCTCACCAACCCGGGCGAGCAGACCGTGGTGGTCGACGTGTCGTTCGTGACACGCGAAGGCCCGCGCTCACCGAACCGCTACTCGGGCTTGACGATCGCCCCGCGCAGCGTGCGCGTGCTCGACCTAGGCGCCCCGGGGGCGGGCGCCCAGAGCGAACCGCTGCTGGCGGTGCACGTCGAAGCGTCGCAGGGCCGGCTGGTGGTCGGCCGGTCGCAGACGTTCCGGGGTGGCGGCCGCGCGGGCACCCAGGTGTCGCTCGCCCAACCGGCGCTGCGCGAGCAGTGGTGGTTCGCCGGCAGCCACTTCGGCGACGGCCGTTTCGAGGAGTACGTCATCTACAACCCCACCGCCAACGACGTGCAGGCCGAGGTGGTCGTGCTCGGTGTGCCGTCGGTGGTCCCGGCCGACCCGGTGCCGGTTCCTGCCCGCAGCGTGGTGACGTTCAACCCAGGGGTGCTCGACGGCATGCCGGTCGGGCCGTACGCGGTGGTGTTCGCCACGCTGGCCGACCGATCGGTGGTGGTCGAGCGGGTCACCACGCAGAACACCGACGACGGCATGCGCACCACGGTGCTCGCGGGGGCCACGTCACGCCCGTCCGACGGTTACTTGCCGTCGACGTGGCACATCACCCAAGCCCCCGAGGTGGCGACCGAGGATGCGATCGTGATCCACAACGCCAACAACGTCGAGGGCACGGTGTCGGTGTTTGCGGTGGGGGCATCCGGGCCCGCCCCGGTGCCGTCGCTCCAGAACCTGACGCTGCCCGCTTCACAGATGTTGTCGCTCGACCTCACCGACCCGGTCGCGCTGGGGCGCACGCTGATCGTCGAGACGGAGAACTGGGTGGTCGTCGAGACCATGTTCCCGAGCGGCGAGGGAGCGTCGCGCTCGGCCGCGTGGGCGATACCGCAAGGGTGACCGCGATGTGGGTACGCCTGCTCGTCGCCGCCGGCGTGATGCTGGTGGCCGTTGCCGTCGCTGCTGTGGTGCGGCGCCGACGGGCCGCCGACCCGCCCACCCAGCCGCGCCGCGAGCTTCCGGCCCAGGTCGACCGGGCCGACTTCGACGGCGCCGGCTGGCTGGTGGCGGTGTTCACGTCCGACACGTGTTCCACGTGCGCCGACGTGGTGCGTAAGGCCGAGGTGGTCGGCTCGGACGAGGTGACGGTGCAGGTGGCCTCGTACCAGACCCGCCGCGACCTGCACGACCGCTACCGCATCGACGCCGTACCGGCCGTGCTGATCGCCGACGCCAGCGGCGTGGTGCAGCGCACGTTCGTCGGCCCCGTCACCGCCACCGATCTTTGGGCCGCCATAGCCGACACCCGCGGTTCCTGACGCGCACCAGGTCTCGATATACCGGGCAGAGCCCGGCACACGCCTCGGTGGTCGAGTGCCGGCGCCAGCCGGTGTATCGAGACCACCCCTGAGGGCGGGCTACTCCAGCTCGACGCCGAGGAGGGTTTCGAGGCGGTCCAACCGGGAGCGCAGGGCGGCTACCTCGGCCTCCAACTCGGCGACGCGGTCGGGGGCGGGGGCGGCCGCGATCGTGATCGGGCCGGTGGGGTCGGCGACGGTCTCGTCGGCTTCGCCGCACAACAGGTGCGCCCAGCGCCGTTCGCGCTCGCCGGGGCGTCGTTCGAGTTGCACGGCGAACGCCTCGGGGCTGCGCGCAGCGAGCGTGTCGAGGGCCTCGTCCACCGTCAGCCCGTCCGGGTGGAGTTGGCGGCCGGCCCGGGCCTTCACCTCGCCGGCGGTTTGCGGTCCGCGCAGGGCGAGCACCGACAATACGGCCAACTCGTTGCGCCCGAGGTGCCAGCGCTCGTCGGCGACGTGGCGGTAGCGGATCGTGCGGCCACCGTGCGAGGGGTGCACGAACCGCGCGAGCCCGATCGACTTGAGCGACATCAGCGCGTTCTCGACCGTGCGGTCCTCGTAGGCGACGATCGGGAACCGGTTCGACGTCTGGTTGCACCCGAGCCGCAAGGCGTTGAGCGTCAGCGGGTACGAGTCGGGGACCGTAGTCTCCTTCTCGATCAGTACCGCAAGGACCCTGGCTTCTTCCGGACTCAACGGCATGACGGCGAGTCTGTCAGACGGATGGCAACGACCGGCTCACGACCAGGTGGTTGAGCTTGTCGAAACCACCTGCTCGTCGCGGGTCTCGGTGGTTTCGACAGGCTCAACCACCTTGGTGGCGGTCGCCGATCCTCTGAAACGCGGGTGGGCGGGTGGGATCTATTCCGGCACGCTCATGACGTTGGCTTCGATGCGTTCGCCGGTGCCCTGCTCGTCGAGGCCCGACTGGATCAGGCCGGCGACGGTGGGGCCGTCGATCGTCTCGTGTTCGAGCAGCGCCTCGGCGATCAGTTCCAACCCACGCCGGTACTTGGTGAGCAACTCGGCGGCCCGGGCCTCCTGGGTGTGGAGGATCTTGGAGATCTCGTCGTCGAGCATCTTGGCGGTCTCGTCGGAGTACTCGCGGCCCTGCGACATGAGGTCTTCGCCGAGGAACACCTGCTGCTGGCCGTGCCACGCCATCGGCCCGACGGCATCGCTCATGCCCCACTCGCGCACCATCCGGCGGGCGATGTTGGTGGACTGTTCGAGGTCGTTGGCGGCCCCCGAGTTGAGATGACCGAACACCAGCTTTTCGGCGACGCGGCCACCCATCGCCTTGCAGATCGTGTCTTCGAAGTATTCGCGCGAGTACGTATGCCGCTCCTGTGGGAGGCTCCACGTGACGCCCAGGGCCATGCCCCGAGGGAGGATGGTGACCTTGTGCAGCGGGTCGCCGTGGGGCAGCACCACCGACAGCAGGGCGTGCCCGCCTTCGTGGTAGGCCGTGGCCTTGCGCTCTTCGGCGTTCATGATCAGCGACTCGCGCTGGGCGCCGAGCACCACACGGTCGCGGGCCGACTCGAAGTCGATCCGCTCGATCTGCTTGCTGCCCCGGCGCACGGCGATCAGGGCCGCCTCGTTGACGAGGTTGGCGAGGTCGGCGCCGGCCATGCCGGGTGTGGCCCGGGCCATCGTGTCGAGGTCGACGTCGGACCCCATCTGCTTGTCGCGGCTGTGGACCAGGAGGATCGCCTTGCGCTCCTCGTACTCGGGCAGCGGCACCACGATCTGGCGGTCGAACCGGCCGGGGCGCAGCAGCGCCGGGTCGAGGATGTCGGGCCGGTTGGTGGCGGCCATGATGACGATGCCCTCGGACGTCTCGAAGCCGTCCATCTCCGACAGCATCTGGTTGAGGGTCTGCTCGCGCTCGTCGTGCCCGCCGCCGAGGCCCGCGCCGCGCTTGCGGCCGATCGAGTCGATCTCGTCGATGAAGATGATCGCCTTGCCCATCCGGCGGGCCTGCTGGAACAGGTCGCGCACGCGGCTGGCGCCGACGCCGACGAACATCTCCATGAAGTCGGAGCCGGTGACGCTGAGGAAGCCGACCCCGGCCTCGCCGGCCACGGCCCGGGCGAACAGGGTTTTGCCGGTGCCGGGAGGGCCGACCAGCAAGATGCCCTTGGGTACGCGGGCGCCGATCTCCTTGAAGCGCTCGGGCATCCGTAAGAAGTCGACCACCTCGGTGATCTCCTGCTTGACGCCCTCGTAGCCGGCGATGTCGGAGAACGTGGTGGACGGCTGATCGGTGCTGTAGGCCTTGGCCCGGCTGCGCCCGATCGACATCACGTTGCCCATCTGGCCCTGGGCGCGGCGCTGCATCCACACGAAGAAACCGATGATCAGCATCACCGGCAGCATCAGGCCGAGCACCGACAAGAACCAGTTCGAACTGGGCGTGTGGAAGTCGATGTCGACGCCCTGTTCGCGGGCCATCGCCTCGTCGACTTCCGACAGGCCGCGCTCGCCGCCGCCGGTGGTGTGGAACTTGCTGCCGTCGGCGAGCTCGCCGGTGATACGGCCGCTGGCGTTGTCGATCGTGATCGACTCGACCTGGCCGGCGCCCATGAGCGCCAGGAACTCGGTGTACGTCTTGCCGGCGCCGTCGTCGTCGCCGAGCAGCGAGGGCACCGCGAACACGGCGATGAACGCCCCGACGGCCACCCACGGCCACCAGCGCTTCCAGCCGAGCGGGCCGGTCGGGCGCTCGCCGTCGGCACCACTTCCGCCACCGCCGTCGAACTGCTTGGAACGCCGGTCGCGGGGCGCGTTGTTGCGTGGTGCCGGCCCCGACGGCCGACCGCGCCCCGGGGGTGGGGGAGGCGGCGGCGGTGGCAGCTTGTCCATGCATCAAGCCTAAGGCGTGGGGCGGGTATCCGCGCCGCTGCCAGCCCCGCTGCGTACGGTTGCGCCATGGCGTACGGATCGTCACGGCAGTGTTCACGCACGGGGTGCAGCGAGGCCGCGGCGGTCACGCTGACGTACCAGTACGGCAGCGCCCAGGTGTGGCTCGACGCGCTCGCCGCCGAGCGCGATCCGCACGCCTACGACCTGTGCGCCCGGCACGCCGAGCGACTCAAAGCACCCCAAGGTTGGCAAGTCCGCGACCGTCGCATCGCCCAGTTGGCCATCGCGGTCTGACCGGTACGCCGGTGGTCTCGATACACCGCCTGGCGGCGGCACTCGACCACCTGTCGTGACGGTGGCGCCGGGCCTGTGGTGACGGTGGTCGAGTGCCCGGCTCTGCCGGGTGTATCGAGACCACGCCTCGGCGCCGTTAACTTGCCGGGGTGATCGAGCGACAACTGCCTGTGGTGCCGGCGGGGGCGGCGCTGGCGACGTGGGCGTCGGCGTGGCCGGCGGCGATGCTGTTCGCCCCCTTGCTGGTGTTCGCGCTGACGGGTGCCGACACCGCCAACCTCACCACCGGCGAGTCGTGTGCGGCCGTTGCCATCGGGTGGGTGGTGCTGTTGGCGGCGATGACGTACACGTCGCGCCAGTTCGGCTCCCGCGACTTCCGGGCCGACTACGGCGCGGTGTTCCGCCCGGTCGACCTGGTCGGCGTCCCTGCCGGGGTGGCCCTGCAACTGCTGGTGCTGCCGGTGGTGTACTGGCCGCTGCGCGAGCTGTGGCCCGACACGTTCAGCACCGACGACGTCGAAAAGCGTGCCAACGAACTGGTCGACAAGGCCAACGGCGGGTGGCTGTGGCTGCTCGCCGCGGTGGTCGTGATCGGTGCGCCGGTGGTGGAAGAGCTGGTCTACCGCGGCCTGCTGCAACGGTCGTTCGGGCGCGCGCTCGGTCGCTGGCCGGCGTTGCTGACCGTCTCTGGGCTGTTTGCCGTGATCCACTTCAGCCCGGTCGAGATCCCCGGCCTGTTCTTGGCCGGTGTGGCGTTCGGGCTGGGCGTCACGCTGACCGGCCGGATCGGCCCCGGCATGGTGACCCACCTGGCCTTCAACGCCACCGGCCTCGCCGTCGTCCTCTGGTTCTGACCCGGCCGCGGGCGCGGTGCGGGTTCGCGGTGGTGTCGGCCTGACAAACTGTGCGGCGCATGAGCGAGCGCCGCGACGACGCCCCCGACGTTTCCCCCGAACGTGAGCCACCGGAACCGGCCGAGCATCCCGCTCAGCCGTTCGCCGACCACTGGGACGACGACCCCGACGAGTTCGCCGACACCGGCGACGACGCCTACCTCGACGACGGCGACGAGACGGGCGCTACGGACGACACCCCGGCCGGGGCGGACTGGACGCCTACCGGCGCCGCTGGGGTAGCCCTGAGTCTGCCCCAGCGTGCCGCCCGGCGCGTCGTGCGGCGTCCGGTCGAGTGGGCCCAGCGGCCGTGGCCGAACGAGCGGATCATCCAGTACGTCGTCACGGTGCTGACGCTGACCACCACCACGGTGATCATGAGCAACGTCGTGCATCTCAGCTTCCTGCCCGGGCGCGACCTGATCTTCGACGACACCACCCCCACCGGCGGCGACTTCGGCGCCCACGTGTGGGGCCCCGCCTACCTGCGCGACCACCTGTTGCCGGGCTGGTTCAACGGCTGGTCGATGGACTGGTACGCGGGCCTGCCCACGTACCGCTTCTACATGGTGCTCCCGGCGATGGCGATCCTGCTCGTCAACGTCGTGCTGCCGTACGGCGTGGCGATGAAGCTGGTCAGCATCCTCGGTGTCGTCACCATCCCGGCGATGTGCTGGGCGTTCGGCCGGCTGGCCAAGTTCCGCTACCCGGTGCCCGAGCTGATGGCGTTCGGCGGGCTGGCGTTCGTGCTCGACGAGAGCTTCGAGATCTACGGCGGCAACGTCAAGTCGACGATGGCCGGCGAGTTCTCGTTCTCGATCGCGCTGGCGATCCTCATCCTCGCACTGGGTGTGCTGGCGGCCGGCCTGCGTACGGGCAAGTACCGGGTGTGGGCGTCGGTGCTGCTGGCCGCGGCGGCCGTGTCGCACGGCATCGTGCTGATCTACACGGCGGTCACGGCGATCTTGCTGTGCGCCGTGTGGGTCGACCGCCAGCGCTGGAAGTACGCCATCACGGTGGGCGTCACCACGCTGCTGCTGTCGATGTGGTGGGTGGGCCCGTTCCTGCTCTCGCACGACTTCATGACCGACATGAAGTACGAGGGCAAGCCCGACTGGGCCGACTCGTACTGGAGCATGTTCTTCCCGCACGACACCGTGCTCGACTTCATCATCAGCGGCCTCGCCGTGCTCGGGTTCCTGCTGTGCATCGTGCGCCGCCAGCTCAACGGGGTCGCGCTCGGCGTGACCTGCCTGATCTTCATCGGTGGCGTGTACGCCACCCGCGACGGCGGCCTGCCCGGTATCGGCCTGCTGTGGAACCCACGCCTGTTGCCGTACATCTACCTCACTCGCTATCTGCTGATGGTGGTGGGCGCGTTCGAGTTGCTGACGTTGCTGTGGAACGCGATGACCGACCGGCGGGCGTTGCAGTGGCCGTCGGTCGGCCCGGCCACCGCGTTCTTCGCGATCCCTGCCGTCTCGGTCTTGCTCGTGCTCGGGTGGATGTACCAGGAACTCCCCGGCGGGCAACTCGAGGTCAAGAACGAGGGCAAGCCGGCCGTGTACACGTGGGGCCCGCTGTCGGCGCCGCAGGGCGAGGAACAGACCAAACGGGCCCAGGCCGACGGGTGGGCCCGCTACAACTTCCGCGGCTACGAGGGCCGCGACCAGTACTACACCGAGTACTACAACGTCGTGAACACGATGGCCGACCTGGGGAACAACCCCGAGTACGGGTGCGGGCGGGCGAACTGGGAGAACAACGCCGACAACGGCCCCTACGGCACCACGATGGCGCTGATGCTGCTGCCGTTCTGGACCGACGGCTGCATCGCCTCGATGGAAGGCCTGTTCTTCGAGGCCTCGGGCACCACCCCGTTCCACTTCCTCACCACCGCCGCGCTGTCGGAGAAGTCGTCCAACCCGGTGCGCCAGTTGCGCTACGTCGACCACAACGGGGCGATCGGCGTGCGTCACGCCCAAAACCTCGGCGTGAAGTACGTGATGGTGCGCACCGACGTCGCCAAGCGCGAGGCCGCGGCGCAGCCTGACCTGACACTGATCGCCCAGTCGTACCCGTGGGACGTCTACCTGGTGGCCGACAGCGACGTCGTCGTACCGCTGGCGGTGCAGCCGGTGGTGGTCAACGGCCGGTCGGGCGACCAGCGCGAGCGCAACCTCGAACTCGGCACGAGCTGGTTCCAGAACCCCGACGAGTGGGCTGCGATGCCGGCCGACGGTGGGCCTGCCGAGTGGCAACACATCGACGTCGTCGTCGACGAGGCCCGCCACTCGGTCAACGCCAGCAACGGCAAGCAGGACAAGGTTGACTACGTCGTTCCTGCCGAGACGATCAACCCGGTCGCCCTGCCCGACGTCACCGTCAGCAACCTGGTGATGGAACAGCAGTCGCTGTCGTTCGACGTCGACCGGGTCGGCGTGCCCGTGCTGGTCAAGGTCAGCTACTTCCCCAACTGGCAGGCGTCGGGCGCCGACGGGCCGTGGCGGATCGGGCCGAACATGATGGTGGTGGTGCCGACGTCCGAGCACGTCGAGCTGTCGTTCGAGCGCGCGTTCTCCGACTACTTCACGCTGCTGCTCACCCTGGTCGGTGTGGGCCTGTGCGTGCTGTGGCGGCGCCAGGGCGACCTCGAGTTCGACTCCGAGATGCCTGGGGCGCTGTTGGCCCCGGCCGCCGCTGCGGCGCCACCGGCCCCCGACACGTACGTGTGGCACCCCGCGCTCGACACCGACGACCCCGGCGCCGACGCTGACCCCGGCGCCCAGCACCTGTGGGGTCGGCCCGAGGACGCCGAGACGGAGCCCGACCCGTGGGGGGCCGACACCCCGACCGCCGCCCCACTTGACACCTCGGTCGACGGGTTGGCTGACGAGCCCGACGAGCTCGGGGGGAGCGAACCGACGCGTCAGGGATAGCCTCGGGGGGCCCTATGCGAGTTCTCGACCAGATCGTCAAGGCGTACGACGTGCGCGGTACGTACCCCGACCAGATCGACGCCGAGGTCGCCCACGCGCTCGGGGTGGGGTTCGCACGCTTCGCCAACGCCACCACCATGCTCGTCGCCCGCGACATGCGCCCGTCGGGCGAGTTGCTGGTCGCCGAGTTCGCCCGCGGGGCCCAGGAGCAGGGCGTCGACGTGATCGACCTCGGGCTGGCGTCCACCGACCTGCTGTACTACGCCGCCGGCTCGCTCGACGCCCCGGGGGCGATGTTCACCGCGTCGCACAACCCGGCTCGCTACAACGGCGTCAAGTTCTGCCTCTCCGGCGCCCGCCCGGTCGGCATCGACAGCGGGCTCGCCGCCGTCCAGGCCACCGCCGAGCAGGTGCTGGCCGGCGCCGGCCCGGCACCCACCGCGCGTGCCGGCGGCTACGCCACTCGCAACCTGCTGCCGGCGTTCGCCGAGCACGTCTTGTCGTTCATCGACCCGGCTGCGATCGCCCCACTACGGGTGGTCGCCGATACGGCCAACGGCATGGGTGGCCTGGTGGTGCCGGCCGTGTTCGAACGGCTCCCGCAGATCGAACTCGAGGTCATGTACCCCGAGCTCGACGGCACGTTCCCGAACCACCCTGCCGACCCGCTCCAGCCCGCCAACCAACGCGACCTGCGGGCCCGCGTGCAGTCGGGCGGGTTCGACGTCGGGCTGGCGTTCGACGGCGACGCCGACCGCGTGTTCGTGGTCGACGAGACCGGCACTGGCATGTCGGGCTCCACCACCACCGCCCTGCTGGCGGCGGCCGTGCTGCGGAGCAACCCCGGGGCCACCATCCTCCACAACCTGATCTGCTCGAAAGCGGTGCCCGAGGTGGTTCGCGAGCAAGGTGGCGTGCCGGTGCGCACGAAGGTCGGTCACTCGTACATCAAGCAGATCATGGCCGAGACCGGTGCCGTGTTCGGTGGCGAGCATTCGGCGCACTACTACTTCGCCCGCAACTATCGGGCCGACAGCGGCCTGATCGCCTCGCTGCTCGTGCTCGACGAGGTCAGTCGCTCGGGTCAGCCCCTGTCGATCTTGCGCAAGCCGTTCGAGCGCTACGCGGCGAGCGGCGAGATCAACACCGAGGTCGCCGACACCGGGGCCGTGCTGGCCGCCGTCAGCGCGCACTACTCGGGGTTCGACCAGTCCACCCAGGACGGCCTCACCGTCGAGTGCGGCTCGTGGTGGTTCAACCTGCGCCCGTCGAACACCGAGCCGCTGCTGCGCCTGAACCTCGAAGCCGCCGACCGCGACCAGTGCGACGATCGCGTCGCCGAGGTCCTCGCCCTCGTCACCGCCTCGTAGAAAGCAGCCCGAGATGAGCCTGAGCCCCGCCCTGCTGAGCATCCTCGCGTGCCCCGACGACAAGGGCCCGCTGTTCTACGTGGAGGACGACTCGGTGCTCTACAACCCGCGCCTGGGCCGCACCTATCCGGTGGTCGACGGCATCCCGGTGATGCTGATCGAGGAAGCCACGACGCTCGACACCGAGGCCCGGGCCGCGCTCGACGCCAAGATCGCCGAACTCGCCCTCACCCCCACCTTCGAGGCGTAGTCGGGCGTGACTGCCAGGCCTGCCACGCAGCGGGTACCATCGGCGCCCGTGAGTGACGTGCCCCGCTTCGTGCCCCGCGCCCGCACGCTCGGCCGCCTGGTCGTGACCGGCGCTCTGCTCGCCGGCGCCGTCGCGATCGGTTCGTCGTTCTCCGGCGGCGGGCGGGTGATCGCCGCGGTCGGCGACCTGGGCGCGGGCGGCGAGTATCACCCGTTGACGCCGGTGCGCATCCTCGACACCCGCGAACCGGAACTCGACGTCAGCCCCGCCGGTCGCAAGCCGATGTCGAAGAAGGACGGCACCACCACGTTCGACGTCCAGGTCGCCGGGGTCGGTGGGTTGCCCGAGTTCGCCGACGAAGACGGCGACGGTGCCGACGACAACGTGCTCGCGGTCGCCGTCAACGTCACCGTCGTCGCTCCCACCCAGACGGGGTACCTGCGGGCGTTCGGCAAGGGCGCCCCCGAAGGCGACACGTCGGTCGTCAACTTCGGCCCTGGCGAGGTCGTGCCGAATGCGGCCATTCTGCGCCCAGGTGCCGAGGGCAAGCTGACGATCCGTCTCGTCGCCCCGATCGCCGACGGTCAAGCCGACGTGCTGATCGACCTGTTCGGGTGGTTCTCGTCGAGCAACGTCGCCGAGTCGGGCTCACGCGTGATACCGGTCGGGCCGGGCCGCGTGTACGACTCGCGTGAAGCCGACTTCGGTGGCCAGCCGATCGCCGGCGAACGCCAGGTGCAGATCCCGATCCACGGGGCCAAGTCTTACGACCCGACGCTCGACCCGATCGTGCCCGGCAACGACACTGCGATCGACGGTGTGCTCGTCAACCTCACCGCGGTCAACGCGGTCGAGGGCAGCCAAGCCACGCACGTGTCGATCCTCCCCGTCGCGGTGGCCCCCGGCGACAAGCCCACCACGAGCAACCTCAACCTCGCTGTCGGCCAGACACGGGCGGTGATGGCGATCGTTCCGGTGGGTCCCGACGGCTCGATCTACCTCTACAACCGGGCAGGCGCGACCGACCTGATCGTCGACGTCGTCGGTTACCTGAGGCCCGCCGACGACCCGACCAGCCGGGCGGGGCGGGTCGTGCCGCTGGTTGCCCCGTACCGTGCGCTCGACACCCGCGACCCCGCCCACGGCAACACCCCCCTCGGCCCGGGAATGGCCGAGACGTGGAGCTTCGCCGACTTCGCCGCCGACGTGAAGATCGGCGACGACCCGGTGGGCCCGCAGGTGGGCCTGCTCGGCAACCTCACCGCCACCGGCCTGACGCGCCAGTACCCGACGCAGTTCACCACGTCGTATCTCACGGCCTACCCGCCCGCGGGCGAGGTGCCGAAGGTGTCGAACCTCAACATCAGCGAGGGCCAGGACATCCCCAACCTGGCACTGCTGAGCTACGGCGCCGAATCCGGGAACGAGCGGTGCACGCAGGCCACATGTGTGCGGTTCTTCAACCGCGCCGGGTCCCTGCACTACCTGCTCGACGTCTCCGCCGTCATCCTCGCCTAACCCGGCCACCCTCCCGGTCGTCGAGTGGCGCACCCGCGGCGCAGCCGCCACTCCGTTGTATGTCTCGATACGGCCGCAGAGCGGCCACTCGACAACCGTCTCGACGACGGCGCGCGCACCAATGGTCTCGATACACCGGGCAGAGCCCGGCACTCGACCACCGGGGGAGGCAGCTAGGCGGGGGCGGGGGTGAGGGAGGCGAAGAGGTTGGCGAACACCTGCTCGCGGTCGAACCGCATCGCGTACTGGCGGGCGGCGACCTCGCGACGGGTGCGTTCGGCCGGGGTCATGCCACCCACCACGTGGTCGAGCGCCTCGCACAGGGCGTGCGCCGACCCGGGCGGCACGAGCACCGCGGTGTCGCCGACCGCCTCGAGGATGCCGCCCGTCGCACAGGTGATCACCGGCCCGCCACCGGCCAGCATCTTCTCGGCCAAGGCGATGCCGAACGTCTCGACGAACTCGGGGCGCGGCTTGCTGGGCAGCACGAACGCTGCGCACCCGGCCATCAGGTGCGGCTTGTCGGCGTCGGACACGTCGTCGAGGAACACGATCCGGTCGCCGGCGCCGCTGGTCGCCGCCTGGGCTCGCAGCGCCACTGCCTCGGGGCCGTTGCCGGCGATCACGAGCTGCACGTCGTGGCGGGCCCGGCTGCGGGCGTAGGCGTTGATCAGGTCGTTGACGCCCTTGGCCTTGGTGAGCCGCGACAGGAACAGCACGTAGCCGCCGTCGACGAGGCCTCGGCGGCCGAGCACGGTGGCCGTGTCGCGCGGGTCGAGGGCGATGTAGGCGCCGGCATCGATCGCCGGGTACGAGATGCTGATGCGGGCCTCGCACTGGGGGGCGAAGGTGGTGCCGTGGACGCTGTCGAGCTCGGCCGCCGCGTCGAGGATCATCTCGCGGGTGAACGCCGACACGGCGACGCACCGGTCGTTGGCGAGGTACGCCGCGAGCAGGTGCGCGGCAGCGCCGAAGCGGCCCGAGTCGACGCACGACCGCACGACGTTGGTGATGTCGCTGCCCACCGCCTCGGCGATCGTGGTGACGTCGACGGGTAGACCGGTGGCGCGCGCCGCGGCGAGTGCGCTGACCACCGCCGTGGTGTGCGGTGTGAGGTACAGCGACAGGGCCACCGTGGGTACGCCGTCGGTGAACAGCTCGACCAGCCGGCCGGTGATGCCCTCGACGACGCGCCCGTCGGGCACGCGGTAGTCGCCGACACCTTCCGGGCGTTCGACGACGATGCCGGGCGAGTAGGGCAGCACCGTGTCGAGCGGCTTGAGCGGCAACCCCGAGGCCTGGAGCGTGGCGAGCGGCCACGTGACGATACGTACGTCGTCGAAGCCCTGCCGAATGGCGACCTCGGCCAGGTTGCGGGCCTCACCCGAGTGACCGCAGATCACCGGGTCGGCCCGCACCACGATCACCAACCTCCGGCTCATCGCGGACCCCCTGTCCCACGGTGGTTGAGCCTGTCGAAACCACCTGGTGAGCGGGGGACGATCCGTCGGCCGGTGGTTTCGACAGGCTCAACCACCTGGAGTGCGGTCATGGGCGGGTTCCCATCATCGCGGGTGGGCGGTCGGTGGTGCCCCAGTTGCTCGGTTCGGGGCCGAGCGCGATGAGCAGGTGCCCGCCACGGTGTACCTCGTTGCCGGTCAGCCAGGTGCGGTCGAGCGGCTCGTCGTCGAACGTCACCGACTGCACGTACTGGCACGGCGCGCCCGGCTGGGGCTCGACGAACCCGGTGGTGTCGATCGTGAGCGTGCCGCCGGGCACCGCCATCGTGGCCGTGCGGAACGACGGGGCGTTGACCAGAAACAGGTTCTGGCCGGCGACGGGGAACAGGCCGAGCGACGCCCACAGGTACCACGCGCTGAGGCCGCCCGAGTCGTCGTTGCCGGGCAGTCCACCGCGGCCGGTACCGAACTGATGGTTGACGATCGCGTGTACCACCTCGGCGGTTCGGTCGGGGCGGCCGACGTAGTGGTATGCCCACGGCGCCTCCATGTCGGGCTCGTTGTTCAAGCCCTCGAAGCGGTTGAGCGCGTAGCCGGCCGCGATCTCGTCGGTGGTGGGGTGCTCGCCGAGCTGCTTCACGGGTGCCGCGCCGTAGCCGAAGAACGCGTCGAGCAGCGTCGTGAAGCGACCTTCGCCGCCCGCCAACTCGATCCGCGCGGCCATGTCGGGCATCAGCCGGAACGAGTAGTTCCACGCCCCACCCTCGTAGTAGGTCGAGTCGACCAGCAGCCCGGTGACGGGGTCGAACGCCTTGACCCACACCTCGGCGATCGCTTCGAACTGGCGGGCCAGCGGCTCGTCGCCGAGGTGCCGGGCCACGACGGCCGAGCACTGGTACCCCATGGCGATGTCGAGCGTGTGCGTGATCGGGTGGCAAATCCCGCGTTCGAGCAGTTCTTCGGCGTAGCCGCGGCGCAGGTCGGCGTGCATGTTGACGAGCGCCCAGTCCCAGTCGATCGACGTGAACCCGAGCGCGCACAGGTCGGCGAGCAGCGTGTGGGCGAGCGCCGAGCCCTGGCGGGCGAACCGGTCGGCGCCCTTGGCCATGCGGTAGCCGATCGGCAGGTTGCCCTCCTCCTCGCACACCGTGAGCAGCGAGTTGGCCAGCTCGACCGAGCGCTGGGGGAACAGCAGCGTCAGCAGCGGCAGCTGTGTGCGGTAGATGTCCCACATCGTGCAGATGTCGAACACGAACGAACCCTCGCCCGGCCAGAACGGGCTCTCGTTGGGGGCGAAGCACGGCTTGATCAACGAGTGATAGAGCGCGGTGGCGAACACGGTTTGGCGATCGGCGTTGTCGGTCTCGACCTGGACCGCGGCGAGGTGCTTCGACCACGCGCTCGACGTCGCCCGCCGGCGGGCCGCGAACCCCTCGCGCCCCAGGTCGGCGCGCAGGTTGCTCGCGGCCTGGTCGGTGCCGCGCAGGGCGAACCCGAACCGCAGCTCGACGGTCTGGCCGGCTTCGGCCGGGCCCACCCACATCAGGCCGAACGGGCGCAGCGTGGTGGGGCGGATGTGGTCGAAGTGGAGCCGGGTGCCGCCGGGCATCAGGCGCCGGTCGTACCACAGCATCTGGCGCCACTCGGGGGTGCCGCACTCGACGTGCATCGCCAGCGGGGCGCCCTCGACGGCCAGCTCGACCTGGGCCGCGGTGGGGCTCACCTGGTGCAGGTCGGCGCGCAGCGGCACGGTCGTGCCGTGCTCGATCGCCAGCCCACCCATCGAGCAGTCGATCACGAGCCGGGCGTTGTGGTGCTCGGGGAACGTGTAACGGTGCACGGCCGACTTCGGCCCGACGGTGAGTTCGCAGCGGATGCCCGAATCGAGCGTGCATGCGTAGTAGCCCGGTTCGGCGACCTCCTCGACGATCCGCCAGGTGCGCCCGAGGTCGTCGAGCGGCAACATCATCGGTGTGACGCGGAAGTAGTTGTAGTACTTGCGGATCGCGCCGGTGCCCGACTGCTGGAAGTGGGTGAACCCCGAGGCCACGAGTTCGTCGTGGAGCCGGGCGGGGATGCCTTCGTTGTTGAGCCGGTAGCGCCCGTAGCCGGTGGGGTAGGCGCCCGAGTACGAACACGCCGACACCATGCCGAGCGGGTAGCACGCACCGGGATGGGTGTTGCCGACTTGCGGCTTGGGCCACCACCAGGTCGCGGCGAGGCCGTGGGGCACGGGCAGGTCGGTGACCTCGGTGCCGATCAACGGGTCGACGTGGTCGAGCATTCCCTATGAAACCGTAGACCCGCGCAATGTTGCGCGGGTTTCGCTCCGGTTACGGCGACGTGAACCGGTTGCGTAGTTCGCCGAGGCCGTCGACCGTGACGACGACGGTTTCTCCGGGCTGCACGAAGCGCGGAGGCGTGCGCCCGGCGCCCACCCCGCCCGGCGTGCCGGTGAGGATCAGGTCGCCGGGTACCAGCGTGATCACCTTCGAGATGTACTCGACCAAGGCGACCGGGCCGAACAACAGCTGGTCGGTGTTCGACGCCTGGAGCACCTCACCGTCGATGGTGGTGCCGATCGGGTAGGCGGTGTCACCGATCGGTTCGTCGGGCACCGTCAGCCATGGCCCGACCGGCGTGGTGCGCTCCCACGCTTTGCCGGCGAGGAACTGGCTGGTGTGACGCTGGTAGTCGCGCATCGACACGTCGTTGGCGACGGTGTAGCCGGCGATCGCCGCCGCGGCCTGGTCGGCGGTGGCGCGCCGGATCGGTGCGCCGATCACGATCGTCAGCTCGGCTTCCCAGTCGACCTTGGTCGACTCGGGCGGCAGCTCGATGTCGTCGTAGGCACCGGTGAGGGTGCGCGCGTACTTGGGGAACAGCGGTGGGTACTCGGGCTGCTGGTTGCCCATCTCGGCGATGTGGTCCTTGTAGTTGAGCCCCACGCAGATCACCTTCTCCGGCTGCGTCACCAGCGTGGCGAAGTCAAGGCTGCCGAGGTCGTGCCGTGGACCATCGGCGACCAGTTCCCGCCATTGCGGATCCGTCAGCAGTTCCCCGACGTCGGCGTGCCCCGTCTCGACCGCGGCATCGGCGTCGAGCCGCACCGCCCGGGTCCCGTCATCAGTACGAATCGTCGCCAAACGCAAAGCCATGCCCCCCATCATGGCCGACCGTGGTCTCGATACACCGGCTGCGCCGGCACTCGACCACCTGGACTACCGGTTGTCGAGTGGCGCACTCGCGGTCAGTTGGGTCGCCGGTTGTCGAGTGGCGCACTCGCGGCGAAGCCGCCCCTCCGTTGTATCGAGACGACCTCGGGCTACGGCAGGAAGTCGTTGGTGTACCACGCCGAGATGTCGGAGGGAGCGTGGTCGAGCAGCTCAGTGTCGGTGAGGAAGGCGACGAACTGCTCCCACACCTCGGGCGACTGCTCACCCCAGCGGTCGGCGTCGGCGGTGAACTGGCCGGCCAGGTAGTCGGCGCTCGCCCGCACGAGCGCTTCGTCGAGTTCGGGCGCGGCGGCGAGCAGTGCGTCAGCGGCCGCGCCCGGGTCGGCGATCGCCGCGTCGTAACCGCGCGCGGTCGCGCTGATGAACGCCTCGACGAGTTCCGGGTCGTCGGCGACGAGCGTGTTCGAGGTGGCGATCAGCGGCGTGTACCAGTCGGGGATGCAGTCCGCGTGCTCGATGAACGGGATCGTCGTGACGTCGACACCGGCCTGTTCGAGGCGCAGCTTGTCCCAGCCGTCGTACACCCACACGACGTCGAACGCCCCCGACTCGAGCCCGACGCGGTAGTCGGTGTTGCCGACCTCGACGAAATCGACCGCGGTCGGGTCGCCCTCCGCGCACTCGACGAGCCTGTCGAGCAGCGCTCGTTCGAGCGGCCCGCCCCACCCGCCGTAGCGGTGCCCGGGCAGGTCGGCCGGGCCGCCGATACCGGTGCTGGCGAGCGCCAGCAGGCTCGACGTGTTGTGTTGCACGATCGCCGCGACCGACGTCACCGGCACGCCCTCGGCCTGGGCCGGGACGAGGCTCTCCTGCACCGAGATCGCGAACTCGGCGCTGCCCGTGGCCACCGCCTGCAGGCCGCCGGCGGTGCCGGGCTGGATGATCTCGAGGTCGATGCCGGCGTCGGTGTACCAGCCGTTGGCGTCGGCGAGGTAGATCCCGCCGTGGTTGGTGTTCGGCGTCCAGTCAAGCACGAGCGTGACGGGCCGAAGCTCGGCGGGGCTGGTCGTCCCGGCGTCGTCGTCGCCCCCACAGGCGGCGAGGGTGACCGCCAGGGCGGTTGCGGCGAACAGGGGAAGGGGGGAGTGGCGGCGCATCACGCGCGGCTCCTTTCGCGTTGGTAATACCAGGGGCAGACGAGGCGGGCGAGCCCGCCGACGAGGAGGAACAGGCCGGTCGAGCAGACCGCGATCACGACCACGCCGACGAACACCCGGTCGACGCGGAACGCGGCCTGTGAGTTGTTGAGGTAGATGCCGAGGCCGCGGCTGGCGCCGCTCCACTCGGCCACCACCGCACCGGCAATCGTGTACGCCGCGGCGATCCGCAGCCCGTCGAACAGCGCGGGAATGGCATGGGGCACGCGCACCTTGCGGAGCACGGTGAGCTCGGTCGCGCCCATCGCCTCGATCAGTTCGACATGTTCGGGTGGCGCCCCGGTCAGCCCGCCGAGCGTGGCGATCGCGACCGGGAAGAACGTGATCAGCCCGACCACGATCACCTTCGGCGTCAGCCCGTAGCCGAACCACAACACCAGCAGCGGGGCGAGCACGATCATCGGTACCGTCTGGCTGGCGACCACCAGCGGGCCGAGTACCTGTCGGGCGAGCGGCACGGTCGCCATCAGCGCGGCGATCGCGACGCCGGCAGACGTGCCGATCAGCAGTCCGATGCCGGCTTCGGCCAAGGTCGTCGCCAGGTGGTGCCCGACCAGCCCTGGGCGCTCGGCGAACGCGGTCCAGATCTGCGACGGGGGCGGCAGCACGTAGTCGGGCGTGTCGCGTACCCGCACCCACACCTCCCAGAACCCGAATCCGGCGGCGATCAGGGTGAGCGCGGGGAGCGCGTCGCGGGTGCGCCGGATGACGGCGCTCATCACTACTGCCGGAACTTGGCGGTGAGGCGTTCCATCCGCCACTCGCCAGCCGGCGTGTCGTCGCTCTCCGGGGTGCGTTCCCCGAGGCGGACCGACGTGATCACGCTGGTGGCGCCCGACGCGAGCACGGCCTCGTGGGCGGCCCGCAACGTGGCCCACACCTGGTCGGCGCCGCCCTCGAACGTGGTGCCGAGTGCCCCCACCTCGTAGTGCAGGCCGCTCGCTTCGACGACCGCGATCGCGGCTTCCACGTGGGCGTAGGCGACGTCGCCCGTCCCGGGTGGGTTGGGTGAGACGTGAATTTCAGCAAGCATGCTGGGCTCCCTTCGCTGGCATGATCCAGATCAGGTCGGCGGGTCGGCACCCTTCAGATGCCCTCTCAGCCCGATCCGCCAAAACGGCCGTCGGACTCCCCGGTGATGAGTTGTCGCAACGACCCTACCGTGACGCTGTGCGTTCAAGCGCCACGCAGGCTGGCCTCCATCCACCGTGCAGGCAGGCCACCGGCGTGCTCGCCCGCTGTGCCGTCAGATCTGACTCTTTGTCGTAAGGCGCACCTAACAACACGGTACGCTGGCCGACGATGAGCGACCGGCCGTGCGTGGCGCTGTGTTCGGGCAAGGATTGTCGCAAGCGCGCCGAGTACCGCGACCTGCGCACGGCGGTCGCCGAGGTGGCGTCGGTGGAACCGGTGCGCTGCCTCGACCTGTGCGACAGCCCGGTCGCGGTCGTGCGGCCCGGCACGCCGGACGCGGTCGTGTTCGACAAGCTGCGGACGTCGAAGCAGCACCGCGACCTGGCTGCGTTCGTGGCCGGGGCGGCGCCGAGCGCCCGACTCGCCGAGCGGCAGGTCACCGGCAAGTCGCGCCGCAAGGTACTCGCCAAGCTGGCCGGCCACCGCAAACGCCGCTGACGAGTTCCTCGCCGCGCACCGGGTCTCGATACACCGGGCAGAGCCCGGCACTCGACCACCGTCAGCAGAGCCCGGGTCTCGACCACCGTCTCGACGGTGGTGCGCGTCAGGAACTGAGCGCGTCGCGGATCGCGCGGGCGACGGGCCAGGCGGCGTCGGTGTGGTTGCCGATCACTGTCCACGTCAGCCCGGTGGCCGGCGCGTGGACCGAACGGAACGAGATGCCGGCGTCGTAGCCCTTGAGCGCGGCGATCGCCCCGTCGTCGAGCAGCCACAGGCCGTATCCGTACTGCTCGCCGTCGGGCTCGCTGCCGTGCACCGTGGTCATCTGGGCGACCGTGTCGGGCGACACGATGGCCCCGGCGAACAGGGCCGTCCAGAGCCGCTCGACATCGGCGACCGTGGTGGCGATGCCGCCGTCGCCCAGCCCGCGGCGCGGCATGTGCAGCACGTTGGTGCGCAGCCCGTCGGCCTCGAGGTAGCCGACGGCGACGTCGCCGGTGGGCTCGTCGGCGAACGGGAAGCCGGTGGCTACCAACCCGGCCGGTCGCACCACCAGTTCATCGACGAGGTCGTGGTAAGGCCTGCCCGCAGCGCGCTCGGCGAGCACGGCGAGCAGCACGTAGCCGCTGTTGTTGTATCGGAACTCGGCGCCTGGGGTGCTGCGCATCGGTAGACCGTCGAGCAGCACCAGGTAGTCGTCGGGCACCGCCAACTGGTGGATCGGAGCCTTCAGCGGGTAGTCGCGGACGTCGGCGATGTCCTCGTCGATGTAGTCGCCGATACCCGACCGGTGGGCGAGCAGGTGTTCGACCGTGACCGTCGGATCGATCAGCGGCAGGTCGTCACCGAGCAACTCGCGGGCGGGCGTGTGGAGCGCGAGCGTGCCGCGCTCGGCGAGGGCCAGCACGGCGAGTGCCGTGAACGTCTTGGCGCCGCTGGCTGCGGGGAGCCGCGTGGCCAGCGTCATCGGGATCGCGTGCGCACGATCGGCGAACCCCGCGGCCGACTCGTGGACCAGCGTTCCGGCCAGGCTGACCCGCACGGCACCCGAAAACCCGTCGGCGCGGGCCGTGTCCATCACCGTTTCGAGGCGGGCGGCCAGGTCGTCGGGAATCGTGCTCATCCGTGGCCCTTTCGATAGCGCGCCAACTCGCGGGCAGTCTCGCGTTCGGCGTCGCGGGTGGCGAGCACCTGGCGCTTGTCACCCTTGGTGGTGCCCTTGCCGATGCCCAACTCGACCTTCACGCGGCCGTCGCGGAAGTACAGGCTGAGTGGCACGATCGACACCCGTTCGGTGTCGACGCGGGCCTTGAGCTTGCGGATCTCCTCGCGGTGCACCAGCAGCTTGCGTGGCCGGTCGGGGTCGTGGGCGCCGAACCCGACCGCCATGCTGTACGGCGCGACGTGCACGCCTTCCAGCCACAGTTCGCCGCCGCGGATGCGGGCGTACGCGTCGGCGAGTTGCACCTGGGCCTCACGCATCGCCTTGACCTCGCTGCCCAGCAGCACCAGACCGGCCTCGATCGTGTCGTCGATGACGTAGTTGCGGCGGGCCGCGCGGTTGCCGGCGATGAGGGTGGTGCCGGGCTTGGTCCCCTTGGGTTGCTTCTTCTTCGCCATGTGGGTGCTGCCGCGTCATGTTCTCCGGCGGGATCTTGCAGGGTACCGTGCCCGTGTGTTCCGAATCTCCCGGGATGTTTTCGACGCGATCTGCGACCTGGCGTTTCGCGAGTACCCGCTGGAGATGTGCGGGCTGATCGCCGGCGACCCCGAGGGCGACCTGGCCGTGCGGTTCTACGCCTGCACGAACGTCGCCGCCTCGGCGCAGGTGTACACGATCGACCCGAAGGACCACCTTCGCGCCGAGCGCGACGCCGACGATCACGACTGGGAGATCCTCGGTGTGGTCCACAGCCACACCCACTCCGAGCCCTATCCCAGCCCCACCGATGTCAACCAGGCCCCCGACCCCGGCTGGCACTACCTGATCGTGAGCCTCAAGCGCGACGCCCCCGAGCTCCGCAGCTTCCGCATCGCCGACGGCCAGATCACCGAAGAACCCCTGGCGATCGCCTGAACCGAGCGTCGGCCGGAGCAGGCCCCATCGCCCGGAATCGTCGGGGTGCGCTGGTGGTTGCAGTGGCTATGTCTGCTGGCCACACCGTCACGATCACACCGAGCGACGCTCACGTCGAAGTTCGCGTCGATGGCGAGCTGCTGGCAACCACCGACCGCGCACTCCGACTCGACGAGACCGGCCTCCCGCCGCGCTACTACCTCCCCAAGGGCGACGTACGTATGGACCTGCTCCGCCCGACCGACTTTCGCACGACCTGCCCGTTCAAGGGCGAGGCGTCGTACTGGTCGCTCGATCTCTCCGGCACCACGTACGACGGCATCGTCTGGGCCTACGACACTCCGCTCGACTCGGTGCCCGAGCTGGCCGATCACGTCTGCTTCTACCCCGACCGCGCCGACGTAACCGTCGACGGGGAACGCCTGTCGGCCTGACCAGCGAGCTGACAGCAGAACCTGACCTCCCACCAGCCCATCCGGCTCACCTTTCCCAGGCGGACCGGTGCGGCTCGGGAGCAGCGCCGTCCTTGAAGGTGCGGCGTCGACTACGACCAGGAGTCCTGGCGCGCGATCGTTCGTCGAAGCGCTGGTGGCGCGAGCGGCTGCGGTGCGGTCCAGGTTCCGTCCTGGACATGGCGATACATGACGGCGTCGGCTTCGCGGTCGTTGGGAAGGATCTTCCTCCGCTTTCCCTCGACGCTGAAACCGGTGCTCTCGAGTGCTCGCTGCATCGCTGCGTTCGTACGCTCGGTTTCTGCACCCACTTCGCGGTAGCCCACGTGGTGAAGGTGTTCGCGCAGGAGGAGCAGCGCTTCGGCGCCGTATCGGTGGCCGCGCGCCTCAGGCCCCAACCAGATCCCTACGATTGCGCGACGTGTCCCGGTCGTGTCTGGCACCGCGCTCACGACTCCGAGGATCTCGTTGCCGCGGCGGGGGCTGATTGCCATGAACGGCGTCCGATGGAAGTAGCGGACCGAGGCCTTGATGTCTCGGATCGAATCGGAGCTGAATCCCATGACCGCCGACACGTGGGCGTCGATCGTACGGATCGCGCGCCCGGCCTCGAATGCTCGCAAGCGTCTCAACCGGACCCGGTTGCCCGCGCATATCGTCCTGGCTCGGAGGCCGCCGAGTGCCGCCGTGAGGAAGGCTCCGCCGCTGATCGCGGCCACGAGAACGACGAGGACGAGCTCGGACGCTTCGCCGTGAAACGCTCCCAAGCAGGCGTAGGTGTTCGGATCCGACACGAGCGAGCGGCACTCCGGACTTCCTGGTCCGTTGCTCCCGAACACGTCGTCCCAGTTCGCCGCTGTCGTCGAGATGCATACCACGGCCAGCACCAGCGGAATGCCGAACCGACGCAACGCCGCGCGCTGGATCGCATCTCGCTCGGCAACGCGGCGGGCGGCGGTCACGGCGCGCGGTGCCGCCGTGCGCGGCTCGCAGGCTCGGTTTGGACCGTCCGCATACGGGCTTGTATCGGCCCGCCGCGCAGCGTTCTTTACCGCACACGGGCTGCGCCGGCCGCAGCACCGGCCCGCGCCGACGGACACGGGCCGGCGGCGGTGGTTTCGACGGGCTCAACCACCTATCTGACGCGTGCTGGGCGGTAGGTGGTGGGGAGGCCGTCGCGGCTGAGGACGAGTTGCCAGAGTTGGTTGCCTCTAGCCCGGAACGAGCCGGCCGAGGCGAGCAGGTAGAAGTTCCACATTCGCCGGAAGCGTTCGTCGTAGGTGGGGAGGTCGTCCCAGGCGGCGGTGACGTTGGCGTGCCAGGCCATCAGCGTGCGGTCGTAGTCGGGGCCGAAGCTGTGCCAATCCTCCAGTACCAGTTGCTTCTCGTGGGCGCGGGCGATCAGCGCCGCCGACGGGAGCATCGAGTTGGGGAAGATGTACTTGGCGATCCACGGGTCGATCCGGGTGGTGGTGGTGAGCCGCCCGATCGTGTGCAACAGGTGCAGGGCGTCGGGGGCGTTCAGGCAGCGCCGTACCACCTGCATGTAGGTCCGGTAGTTCTTGTGCCCGACGTGCTCGAACATGCCGATCGAGTACACGCGGTCGAACGGCTGGTTCAGCTCGCGGTAGTCGGTGACGCGGATCTCGACGGGTAGCCCGGCGACGTTGGCGCGAGCAAGTTCGGCCTGCTCGACCGACACGGTGACACCGACGACCTCGCATCCGTACTCGACCGCGAAATGCTTGGCCGCGCCGCCCCACCCGCACCCGATGTCGAGCACCTTCATGCCGGGTTCGAGGCCCAGCTTGGCGGCGATCAGGTCGAGCTTGTCGAGCTGCGCCTGGTCGAGGTCGTCGGCGGTGGCCCAGTACCCGCACGAGTACATCATCCGCTTGTCGAGCATCGCCTCGTAGAGGTCGTTGCCGAGGTCGTAGTGCTGCTGGCCGACCTTCCACGCCTTGCGCCCGCGCTGCTCGTTGGTGACCTTGGCGCGGGCGATCTCGATCACGTCGCGCGGCGAGCCGAGCTTGGCCATCGCCTGGTAGCGGGTGACCTTCTCCACCAGCGTGTCGAGCTCGGCGCAATCCCACCAGCCGTCCATATATGCCTCGCCGATACCGAGCGTGCCGGTGGCGAGCCCGCGGGTGAAGACGCGCTCGTCGTGGATCTGCGGGTCCCACGGCCGGTCTCCGTCGAGACGGATGTCGGCCGGGGCCAGCAGCTTCTCGAAGCGGCTGCGGAGCCGGGACATGGGAGGAATTCAACCACAATCCGCACGGCGTCTGCCCGGGCAGGCTCAAATACCGACCAGATCAGTAGCATTTCGCCCATGGGTGACGGTGACGTGGCTGCCAACGTGCTCGACCTGATCGGGAACACGCCGGTCGTCGACGTGTCGAACCTGTCGCCGAACCCGAACGTGCGGATCTTCGCCAAGCTCGAGTCGCAGAACCCGTTCGGGTCGGTGAAGGACCGCATCGCCAAGCGGATCATCGAGCAGGCCGAGCGCGAGGGCCTGATCGGGCCCGGCCAGCAGATTCTCGAGCCGTCGTCGGGGAACACCGGTATCGCACTCGCCGCGATCGCCCGCCTGAAGGGCTATCCGGTGAAGATCCTGATGCCCGAGTCGGTGTCGGTCGAGCGCCGCCAGATGCTCGAGATCATGGGCGCCGAGGTGATCCTCACCCCGGGTGGTGAGGGGTCGAACGGCGCCGTGCGGCGCGCTCAGGCGCTGGCCGCCGAGCACCCCGACTGGTTCTTCCCGTACCAGTACGGCAACGATTCGAACCCGCGGGCGCACTACGAGGGCACCGGGCCCGAGATCCTGAAGCAGGTGCCCGACATCACCCACTTCGTTGCCGGGCTGGGTACCAGCGGCACGCTGATGGGCATCGGCACGTACCTGAAGGAGCAGAATCCCGACGTCCAGGTGGTCGCCATCGAGCCGCCGCTCGGCGAGCGTGTCGAGGGCCTGCGCAACATGGACGAGGGCTACATCCCACCAGTGTTCGAGATGTGGAACGGTCGCCAGCTGCTCGACCGCAAGCGCGTCGTGCGCCCCCGCGAGTCGATCGAGTGGACCCGCCGGTTGGTGAACGAGTGCGGCGTGTTCGCCGGCCTGTCAGCCGGCGCTGCGCTGGCCGGCGCGGCCAAGGTCGCGGCCGAGGTCGAGTCGGGCGTGATCGTGTTCCTGGTCGCCGACGGCGGCTGGAAGTACCTGTCGACCGGCGCCTACACCGACGACCTCGACGCCGCCGAAAGCAACATCGAAGGCACCGTCTACTTCTGACGGTCAGCCGGCGACGGCCCTGGCCTGGATCCACCGATTGCTGTGGTCGCTCGCCGACGTTGCCCCAGCCCACGGCGGTTGTGGCCCCGTTGGCCCTGGTGCACGGCCAGTGAAGGCCAGCCTGCGTGGCGCTTGAACGCAAGGTGTTGCGGAGCCTGGATTCACCGTGATGGCGGCGAGGAACGAGTCGCCAGATCGGTGGATCCAGGCTTGGGGGCTCGGTTTTCGTAGTCTTCCCACTCCCACTCGGCGCCGTACTGGTCGAGCAGGTCGAGGAACGGTTCGCTGGGGAGTGCTTCGGGGCCGACGATGCCGGGCTTGAACCATTGGCCGGTGCCGATCAGCTCGATCGCCACGGCCGGCATCACCGCCGTCTGCCACACCACCGCCTGGTGCCCGAACTCCTTCATTGACCAGGCGTTGTCGACGATGTGGTACAGGTACACCTCTCTCGGGTTCCCGTCCAATCCGGTGCCCTTCACCCACGTGCCGGCGCACGTGCGCCCGGTCATCTGCTCGCCGAGCGTGGCCGGGTCGGGCAGCGTCGCGGCCACCACGTCGCGGGGCGACACCTTCACGCCGCGCACCTCGACCGGCTCGGTGGACACCAGTTCGAGTTTGCGCAGCGTCTTGAGCACGTTGATGAAGTCCTCGCCCAGGCCGTACTTGAACGTCACCCGGTCGACGTCTTTGATCCAGCGCGGCATGAGGATCACCTCCTCGTGCTCGACGTTGACGCATTGGAGCGGGCCGATGCCTTCCGGAAACGTGAACACCTCGGGTTCGCTGAACGGTTCGGTGGTGAACCAGCCGCGTTCGCGCTCGTAGATCACGGGCGGGTTGAGGCACTCCTCGATGGTGGTCCAGATCGAGAACGTCGGGGCGAAGTCGTAGCCCTCGACGACCAGGTCGGCGCCGTCGCGCACCCCGATCTCGTCGATCTTCGAGAACAGATGGTCGGCCGCGTAACGGGCGGCGACGTCGGAGAACCCGGGCTCGACGCCCATCCCTACCAGCGCCATCAGGTTGCGGTTCTTCCACACCGGGTGCTCGGCGAACTGGGCGTCGCCGAGCCGCCGCCCGGTCTTCGAATACGGCTGCGTGGGATGCGGCTCGGACAGCGTCATCGCCATGTCGACGTAGTGGCAGCCGGCCTCGAACGCACCGTGGAAGATCGGCGGGTTGAAGCGGGGATCGCAGGCGTTGAGCACCACCTGGGCGCCGACCTGACGGGCCAGTTCGGCGACGGCGTGCTCGTCGGAGGCGTCGACGTGGGCGGCTTCGATGCGGAACCGGCCGTGCTCGTCGGGCAGGTTGTCGACGGTGGTCTCGACCGCGCCCTGGGCCTTGTCGAGGTCGATGTCGGCGATCGTGATGTGTTCATACACCTTGCGGTGCGAGGCGATCGCCACGAATGCCGACCCCACCCCGCCCGACCCGACCACCAGGACTCGCATCCGGGGCAGGCTAGCCGCGGGGCCGACACGCCTTGGGCGAGGTGATCCTGGCGCGAACCACCAGGTGTCCGGACGGTCAATGATGCCCCGATGCGGGGGTGGGGGCGGTACGCCCGGAACGGCACCGTGCCCGACCGGCGCCCCCACCCCCGCACGTCGGCGAGGTGATGGAGCTACGTCGCTTCGAGGCGGCGGAAGGGGCGTTCGGGGCGGGTGACGGGCTGGAGGGTGATCGTCGCGTCGGCAACCTGGGCCACGCCGTCGGCCACGATCACCGGGTTGAGGTCGAGCTGGGCGATCTCGGGATGATCGTCGACCAGCTGCGCCACGCGCACGAGCAGGTCGGTCACGGCCTCGCGGTCGCCCGCGAGGAGCGCCGACGCGGCGCGCGTGTCGGCGAGCAGTGCCCGCGCCGACCGCGGCGACAGCGGGGCGACGCGGCTGGCTTCGTCGCCGATCAGCTCGGCCTGCATGCCTCCCAGTCCGGCCGTGACGACCGGGCCGACCGACGGGTCGTCACGGGCCTGCACGCGCAGGTCGATGCCGGGCGGCACCATCCGTTGGACGAACACCTTGAACCCGGCGGGGTCGGCGCCGTCGGCGAGGTGGGCCAGCATGGTGGCGACCGAGACGGCCACGTCGGAGGCGTCGGCGAGATCGAGCGCGACCCCGGCCTCGGCCGAGCGGCCGACGCCGCGATGCACCGCCTTGAGCGCGACCGGGAAGCCGAGCTGCTCGGCGGCCGCCACTGCGTCGGCGGCGACGACGCACACGGTGGGCGGCATGGCCACGCCGTAGGCGCCGAGGATCGCCCGGGCCTGCTCGGGGCCGACCGGGTCGGCTGCTGCCGGCCCCGCCAGGTGAGCGGCCATGACGGCCTCGACGGCATCGGGGTCGACGGCCAGCTCTGCCGCGTCGGCCGCTTCGGCCAGCTCCTGTGCTCGCCAGCGCGAGTAGAAGCCGACCCGGCCGAGCACGGCCGCGGCCTGTTCGGGGAACGCGAACGAAGGCACCGGCGACCCGCTGCACAGCGGGCCGTCACCGGCACCGAGCATCACCGCGACGACCGGTTTGGTAGCCGTCCGGGCTACCGCGTCGATCGCCGCGGTCGGCGCTCCGACGGCGCCCGCGGTCGGCGGGGCGTGGATCACGAGCACGGCGTCGATGCCGGGGTCGGCCAGCGCGGCTGCCAGCGCGGTGCCGTACTCGTCGGCACCCGAGCGCCAGTCGAGCGTGACCGGCGGCGCCACCGGCGTCAGTTCGGCCGCCACCAGGGTGGCCTCGGCGAGCACCCGCGGGCTGCGGGCGCTGCTCAGGACGGCGACGCGGTCGCCGCCCATGGTGGGCTGGAAGGCGAGCACCCTGGCAGTGTCGAGCATCGCCGTCACGGTGGGTACCTCGATCACGCCCGACTGCCGGTACATCGCCGTGTTGCCTGGGCCGACCATCGCCGCGCCGGTGCGCACGAGCACGATCGGTCGCCGGAGGGCCACCCGCCGGGCGATCCGCGAGAACTTGCGTCCGTTGCCGACCGACTCGGTGTAGAGGCAGATCACCCGGGTCGCCTCGTCGTCCTCCCAGAACTGGAGCAGGTCGTTGGCCGACACGTCGAGCTTGTCGCCCAGCGACACGAACCACGACAACCCGAGTTCGAGTTGCTGGGCGAGCCGCAACAGCGACCCGCCGAGCGTGCCCGACTGCATCGACACGGCCACGCCCCCGGCCGGAACGGTGACGTTCACGAGCGCGGCTTGCAATGCCACATCGGGCAGCGGCGAGGCGACCCCCATCGATGCCGGGCCGATGATCCGCAAACCGTTGCGCCGGGCGTGGTCGACCAGCTCGGGGAACGCCACACCACGCTCGTCGTCGTTGGTGCTCGGCTCGGTGACCACAATCGCCCCGCGGACACGTTTGGCGATGCACTCGTCGACGACGGCGGCCAGCGCGGTCGGCGGGACGGCCACCACCGCCAGACCGACCTCGTCGGGAACGTCGCTCACCGAGGCGTGCACCGTGTGCCACCCGAGCGATGCGCCGGCCGCGGCGAGGCGCGGGTTCACCGGGTAGACCGCCCGCCACGGGTCGCCCGCGACGTGCGCCCACAACGTCGCGCCGATCGACCCCGGCACGTCGGACGCGCCGATGACCGCGATCGAGTTCGGCAGCAGCAGGCGGGCGATCGCCCGCGAGTCGGCGCGCTGCTCGCGCCGTTCCACCGAGTCGACGTACTCGGCGGTGTCGTCGATGGGGAAGTCGATGTCGACCACGCCCGAGTCGAACGAACGCTGCACCGGCCACCCGGCGCGGGCGAACACGGCCAGCATCCCCCGGTTCTCGCCCAGCGTCTGGGCAGTGAAGCGGGTGAGGCCGTTGGCACGGGCGAGCGCGGCGAGGTGTTCGAGCAGCAGCGTGGCGATGCCCTTGCCCTGCTGGTCGTCGTCGACCTGGAACGCCACCTCGGCGTCGTCGCGCTGCTGCCAGCGCTCGTAGCTGGCCCAGCCGACGAACTCGCCGTGCAGTTCGACCACGAACGCTGCCCGGTCGGCCATGTCGACGTGGGTGAACCGGTCGAGCAGCTTCGTGTCGAGCGCCGGCTTGGGTGAGAAGTAGCGGCGGTAGCGGCTCTCGGCCGACTGGCGTGCGTGGAACGCCGCCAGCGCGGGCGCGTCGTCGGGGCGGATCGGCCGGATCAGCGCGGTTTCGCCGTCGCCGAGGACGACGGTGGACGTCCACTCACCGCCGGGCTGCATGCCGGCAAGCTTGCCACGCCGGCCGTGGCAGAAATCGAGCGAGTGGTCGTGGCGACCGAACTACTGTGCCCCGCGACGCTTGCAACAGGAAGGAACCGCGATGACGGAGCGACAGGGCGGGTTGACCCGCCGCGAGATGATGACCGGGTTGGGTGTCGGCGCGGGTGCGGTGGCCGGGCTGGCCATCGCCGGTGCGCCGCTGACTGCTGCCGCGGCACCGATCACGAACCACATCCCCGCCTGGGGCCCCGTGTACCACGACCTCGAGACGCCGGCGGCAAACCTCAGCTATCTGGGGATCGACGGTTTGTCGTTCTACGACTCGACCGGGGCGCGCTACTACGAAGGTGGTCGCTCGGGGCCCCTGACCGGGTACGTCGTCGCGGCCCCGGTACCACTACCGGTCGGCTCTGTCGTTCGCCGGATCGACGTCGCCGTGTCGTCGGGCGACCCGTGCGACGTCTACCTGGCGTTCAACGATTGGGAGGCTCCGGTACTCAACGGACCCGGCGCCGCGAGCGACGTTCACACCGTCGAGGGTGGGAGCGGGATGACGCTCGAGACGATCGATCTGGGCGCCAACCCCGTCATCATCGGGCACGGCGGCACCTATCAGGTGACGATCGGAAACAACGGCCCAGCGGCACCGAGCGTGCGCGGAGTGACGATCGGGTACACGCCGCCCACCGCCGGGTTCGTGCCGTTCAGCGGTTCGACGCCGCGTGTGTACGACTCGCGTGAGGGCGACGGCAAGCTCGGGTTCCAGCAGGAGCGCGTCATCAACCTCGGCAACGCCGGCGTGCGCGGTGCACTGTTCAACCTCACCGTCACCGGCACCGAGGGCGCCGGGTTCGTCGCCGCCTTCGCCGGCAACGTCGCTTACCCGGGCAACTCGAGCATCAACTACTTCGGCGGCGAGCAGAACCTCGCCAACGGGGTCGTGTGCGCGGTCGCCCCGAACGGCTCGATCCGGATCCGCGGCGGCGGCCCCTCGGGCCGCACGCATGTGGTCATCGACCGCCTCGGCTGGTTCATCTGACCCACGAGGGTCCTGATCGGTCGTAGCCTCCCGGGGGTGGATCGGCCGATCGGCATGTTCGACTCGGGGTTCGGCGGGCTCACGGTGGCCCGCGCCCTGATCGACCTGTTGCCCCACGAAGACCTCGTCTACATCGGCGACACCGGCCGCTACCCGTACGGCAACAAGCCGCTCGGCGACGTGCGCCGGTTCGCCCACGAACTGGCGTGGTCGCTGGTGAAAGAGCACCGCGTCAAGGCCGTGGTGGTGGCCTGCAACACCGCCACCGCGGCCGGGCTCGACGACTTGCGCGCCGAACTCCCCGTGCCGGTGATCGACGTGATCGAACCGGGCGCCCGGGCGCTCGTACGGGCCACCACCACGGGACGCGTAGCCGTGATCGGCACGGTCGGCACCGTGGCTTCCGGTGCGTACCCGGCGGCGGTCGCGGCCACCGGCGCGCCCGTGCACTTGGTGAGCGCGGCGTGCCCCGGTTTCGTCGAGTTCGTCGAACGCGGCCAGACGTCGGGAGACGAGGTGCTCGTGCTGGCCGAGCGCCTGCTCGCCCCGGTCGCCGCGGCCCACGTCGACACGCTGCTGCTCGGGTGCACGCACTACCCGTTCCTGGCCCGCCCGATCAGCGACGTGATGGGCCCAGGGGTGACGTTGGTCGACTCGGCCGACGAGACCGCGTTCGCGGCGGCCCGCCGGTTGGGCGAACTCGGGCTGCTGCGCACCGCCGGCGCCGGCCGCCACCGGTTCCTGTCGAGCGGCGACATCGACACGTTCCGCGAGCTCGGCAGCCGCCTGTTCGGCCCCGACCTCGACGCCACCGAACCCTGGCTGGTGTGATCGACGGTAGGTGCCAGGAGGCTCAGCGGAGAGGTGATGACGGTCGTCGAGTGGCGCACCCGCGGCGCAGCCGCCCCTCCGTTGTATCGAGACGACGGCCCGCGCACCAATGGTCTCGATACACCGGCTGCGCCGGCACTCGACCACCGGGGCGAGCCGCCTACCCGCTGATCCTCCTGGCACCTACCGTCGATCGGTGGAGCGGAAATCCCGGCCCGTAGGCTCGCCGGCATGTCACGTCCTGACGGCCGTTCGGCCGACCAGCTCCGCCCGATCACGTTCCAGCGCGACTTCACCGAGATGGCCGACGGGTCGTGCCTGGTGTCGTTCGGGCGCACCCGGGTGCTGTGCACGGCGTCGATCGACGAGGACGTGCCGCGCTGGATGCGCGGGAGCGGCAAGGGGTGGGTGACGGGGGAGTACTCGATGCTGCCCGGCGCCTCGCCCGAGCGGATCAACCGCGAGGCGGCCAAGGGTAAGCAGAGCGGGCGCACGGTGGAGATCCAGCGGTTGATCGGCCGCTCGCTGCGCGCCGCCTGTGACATGGCCGCGCTGGGCGAGCGCCAAGTGGTGGTCGACTGCGACGCGCTCCAGGCCGACGGCGGCACGCGCACGGCGTCGATCTGCGGCGGGTTCGTCGCCCTCCACGATGCGCTGGAACGCCTGGTGGTCGCCGGCACGCTCGAGGCCAACCCGCTGCACTCGGTGGTGTCGGCGATCAGCGTTGGCATCGTCGCCGGTACGCCCGTGCTCGACCTGCCCTACGTGGAAGACAGCGCCGCCGAGGTCGACATGAACGTCGTGATGCTCACCCCGCTCGCCGGTGGTGAGCCGAAGTTCGTCGAGGTGCAAGGCACCGCCGAGGGCATGGCGTTCTCGCGGCCCGAACTCGACGCGCTGCTCGGGCTGGCCGAGGGCGGGCTCGTCACCATCTCCGGCTTCCAGCGCGACCTGCTCGCCACCCCACCCGCCGCTAGGGACCATCGGTGAGTGGGCTGCCCCAGCTCGTCGGCGCGACGGCAAACCCGGGCAAGCTGGCCGAGATCGAGGCGATCCTGGCGGGGGTCGTCGAACTGCTGCCGCGGCCCGCCGACGTGCCCGACGTGGTCGAGGACGCCGGAACGCTGGTCGGCAACGCGCGGCTCAAGGCCCAGGCTATCTGCCGCGCCACCGGCCTTGCTGCCGTAGCGGACGACACCGGCATCGAGGTCGCTGCGCTGGGTGGCGAACCGGGCGTCGAAACCGCCTACTTCGCCGGCCCGCAGGCCACCGACGCCGACAATCGGGCCAAGCTGCTACGCGAGCTCGACGGGGTGGCCGACCGGTCGGCGTTGTTCCGCACGGTCGCGATGGTCGCCTACCCGGACGGCTCCGAACTGGTGGTCGAGGGCGTGTGCGCGGGCCGGATCGCCACCGAGGAACGCGGCGCGCAGGGCTTCGGTTTCGACCCGCTGTTCGTGCCCGACGAGGGCGACGGGCGCACGTTCGCCGAGATGACCAAGGCCGACAAGCTCGCCCTCAGCCACCGCGGGCGAGCCTTCCGCAACCTGCTCGCGGCCCTCCAGGAGCGGCCCGCGTAGCGGTGGGGTCGCGGCCCGTCCAGGTGGTTGAGCCTGTCGAAACCACTGGGCGACGAGGGGGCCTGCGCTATTGGCGGACTCGTACGGGGAGCGCGGGGGCGTCGGGGAGTAGCAGCATGGGTGCGTCGGGCCGGGTGCGGGCCTCGCCCCACCGTGTCAACCAGCCACGCAGTTCGGGCAGCGCCATCGGGCGAGCGATCACGTAGCCCTGGGCGACGTCGCAGCCGGTGGTCGACAGGGCGTGCAAGATGCCGGTGTTCTCGACACCTTCACCGACCGCCTCGATGCCGAGCCGGTGGGCGAGGTTGACCACCGACCGCACGATCGCTTCGTCGCGCGGGTTCGTCAGCATGCCGGCCACGAACACCCGGTCGATCTTGATCCGGTCGACGTCGAGGTCGCGCAGCGTGTGGTACGACGAGTAGCCGCAGCCGAAGTCGTCGACGGCCAGCCGCACACCGGCCTCGCGGAACGCGGCGATGGTGTAGCGCGAGCGCTCGGGGTGGGTGACCAGGGCCCGCTCGGTGACTTCGATCTCGAGCCGGTGGGGTGGCAGCCCGATGTTGTCGAGCACGTCGAGCACGCGCTTGGCGAAGCGCCGGTCGACCAGGCTGCGCGCCGACACGTTGACGGCCAGCACGAGGTTGCCTTCGGTCGACGTGCGCATGCCCGAGGCGGCGAGCCGCAGCACGAGGTCGGTGATCGGGGCGATCAGGTCGGTCTGTTCGGCGAGCCCGATGAACGCTCCCGGCGGGATGTCGCCGTGTTCGGGGTGATGCCAGCGGATCAGCGCCTCGACGCCGGCGACCTCGCCGTCAGCGATCCGCAGTTGTGGCTGATACTCGACCGAGAACTGGTGGTCGGCCAACGCCGGGCCGAGCTCGGTGAGCAGGTGGACCCGCCCGTGCCCGCCTTGGTCGGGCGTGTACAGCTCGACGTTGGAGCGCAGGCGCTTGGCCCGGTACATCGCCGCGTCGGCGGCGCGCAGCACGTCGGCGAGCGTGGCCAGGTCGGGCGAGCCGACAGCGACACCGAGGCTGACACCGACGCCGATCGGGAACCCGTCGACCTGCAACGGTTCGGTCAGTGCGGTGTGGATCACTTCGGCGTTGCGGCGGTTCGGGAGGCTTCCGTCGGGCTGGATGGGCAACGCGGCGACGAACTCGTCGCCACCCAGTCGGGCCAGCACAGCGTTGACGGGCAAGGTGGCACGCATCCGCTCGGCGAACACGGTCAGCACGCGGTCGCCCACCTCGTGGCCGAGTTGGTCGTTGACCTCCTTGAACCCGTCGAGGTCGATCAGCACGATCGCCAGCTCGCCGCGGGCGAGGCGCGACGCGTAGAGCGCGGCGACCTCGCTGCGGAACGCGCCGCCGTTGAGCAGCCCGGTGAGCCCGTCGAGGCGGGCGACACGGGCGTGGTCGAACGCCTCGCGGGTGGAACGGAACACGAACACGGTCGTGACGGTCAACAGGGGGATCAGTACCAGGCTGTACGACACGCCGATCACCCAGATCGGTGCCAGTGACAGCAGCGCCGCGTCGGCGGTGAGGTGCCCGCGCAGCTCGCGCATGGTCGCTACCCGCAACGGGGCACCGCCGGCGACCCACACGCGGAACGCGCCGGTGAGCGCGTTCATCATCAGAATCGCCGCGCCGGCTGCGACCATCGCCCCACCGATGCCCCATCCGATGTCGGGGTACTGCGTGATCGAGCCTTCGATGCCCGACACGCGCAGGATCAGGCCGGCCAGGCAGGTCGCCGCGACCGTGGTGCTGATGCGGGTACATGCGGCGATCGGGGCTTCGTGCTGACGGTTGACCGTGACGACCGCGGCGAGGACCGCAACGACGAGGGCGAGCAGCGGTGTGCTGACGAGGAGCAGCCCGAACGTGCACATCCAGCGCGGTGTGACCACACCGACCGAGCCCGACGTGATCCACCAGCGGTCGGTGACTTCGCCGGCGAACAAGGCCGCGGCGACGACCGCGAGCACCGGCCAGTTGACGTCCCGGTTCCCGGTGGCGAGTTCGAGTTGCACGATCAGTACCGCCAACCCGGTGGCGATCACCGCCAACAACACCGTCGCCACCAGGGTGGCCGCGCGTTCGGGTAGCGAGCGGGTGGCCAGTTCGCGGAGCGCGCCGGTACGTGGCTTGGCCCCGGCGTGCCGGATGGGTGGTTGGTCGCGGTCCGCCGCTGTCATTCGTCGTTTCTGCCCGTCGTGCCCGCATCGGGCGAGCAGTGCGCTATCGACCGTGGCACGGCGCGTCTTGAGGGCCGCGCCGCGGCGGAGCCCTGGAGGCGAGCCTTGACGCCGCTAAGGCATACGCCTTAATGTGGGTCGTCGTGGGGGCTCGTGACGACATGATCGAGGCCGCCGAGCGACTCGTCGCCGAGCACGGCATCGCGGCGATGAGCCTGCGTGAGGTGCAAAAGGCCGCCGGTCAACGCAACAAGTCGGCGGCGCACTACCACTTCGGTGACCGCGACGGCTTGATCGCGGCGATCCTGACGACGCGCATGGCGCCGATCAATGCCGAGCGCGCACGCCGGCTCACCGAGCTCGACGCCCGGCCCCGGCCGGCTACGGCGCGCGACCTGATGGAGGTGATGGTCGAGCCGCTCGCCGCGGCCACGCTGCGCCCAGGGTCGTGCTGGGCGCGGTTTCTCGCCCAGGGATGGACCGACCCGGTGCTCGCCGAGGTGGTCCGCCGGGTGGCCGAGGGCGAGGCGTATCGCGCTACCCGCGACCGGCTCGTTGCCGCCGTCCATCCCGACGTGCCCAAGCCGCTGCGGGCCCGCCGCGTCGACACGGTGATCGGGATGCTGTTCCTGGCCCTCGCCGCGGCCGAACGCCAGCTGGCCGACACCGGATCGTTGCGTCTGCCGGTATCGGCGATCGTGGCCGACCTGGTCGACACCGGTACGGCGATCATCACCGCCCCTTCCTCGGTTACCGCCGACCCCGTTCCCGCCGGTTCCCACTCAGGAGGCACCTGACATGCCCGTACTCGACGTCGGCCCACGCGTCGCCCGCCGCGTTCCCGACACGTTCGACACGCGCCCCTACGAACGCTTCACCGTGCGCCCGCTGGCGCCCACGATCGGCGCCGAGATCGGTGGACTGCACCTCGGCACCGACCTCGACGACGAACTGCTCGCCGAACTGCGCCGGGCACTGCTGGAGTGGAAGGTGTTGTTCTTCCGCAACCAGGACATCACCCGTGACGAGCAGCGCGCGTTCGCCCAGCGGTGGGGTGCGCTCGAACAGCACCCGTTCTACCGCTACGTCCAGCCGGGCAAGCAGCAGACCGACGCCGACGTCGTGCGGTTGTCGAAAGACCAGCTCAGTCCAGGTGTCGAGAACGAGTGGCACCAAGACCTGACGTGGCACGCCCGACCGTCGTTCGGGGCGGTGCTGCGGGCAGTCGAGGTGCCGACGGTGGGCGGCGACACGCTATGGGTCGACACCGCCGCGGCCTACGACGACCTGCCCGAAGCGATCCGTGACCGGATCGAGGGTCTCACCGCGGTGCACGACTGGCGACGCTCGTTCGGCCTGGCGATGGAGCCCGAACTGGTCGAGCGGCTGTCGCCCGAGTTCCCGCCGGCGGTGCACCCGGTGGTGCGTGCCCACCCCGAGACCGGGCGGCGGACGTTGTTCGTGAACGCGATCTTCACCGATGCGATCGTGGGCCTCGACCACGACGAGAGCGAAGCGTTGCTCGACCGGCTGTTCGCCCAGTATCGCAAGCCCGAGTTCCAGTGCCGCTTCCACTGGACCCCTGGCGCGGTGGCGTTTTGGGACAACCGCGCCACCGCCCACTACGCCGCCAGCGATTACCACCCCCAACCCAGGGTGATGGACCGCATCAGCATCGTCGGCGACCAACCCCACGGCCCGGCCTGACGGGGTGATGCGTGCCGGCCGTGGGATTCGAACCCACCCTGTCCAGGACCTAAACCTGGTGCCTCTACCGCTGGGCTAGGCCGGCGCGCTCGCCAGGCTACGGCTACAGGCCCGAGTACAGGTCGTCGACGGCGATGGTGGTGAGTGGGCAGTCGAGCTGGAACGACTCGCCCGCCGAGTACACCTCGGCACGGAAACCGTCGCCGTAGCGGCGGTGGAGGACGACTCGCCGCTCGTGCTGGCTCACCAGTGCGTAAGCGAGTACCGAGTCGAGCGTCGTGTACGCGGCAAGCTTTTCGATGTTGTCGACGGATGCGGTCGAGTCGCTGAGTACCTCGGCTACGAAGCACGGAGACCGGTCGGCGGGCGCGTCGAGTAATGGCGTGCAGACGACCATCACGTCGGGGAAGTAGCTACGCAGCACGTGGTTGTCGGAACTCGCGATGTCGAGCCGGCGTCCCTCGATGTATGCCGTGCAGCCGGCCGCGGACCCCGCCGCGCGAGTTGCCGCGTACAGGTTGCCGGAGATGACGTTGTGCCGACCGGTTCCCCCAGCCATGACGCGGATGTAACCATCGACATACTCGAGGCGGAACTCGCTCGCCGTGAGAAGGCGCTCGTAGTCGTCGAACGAGTGCCGGGGCTGGATGACCGCGTCGCTCACGCAACGACAGGGTACTCCAGCTCAGTCGACGGGGAGCCAGGCGAGGGCGAGTTCGGCGACTTTGACGTCGGCTCGTTCGAGGCCGATCTGGAGGGTCGTGACCTGCTTGGCCTTGGCCATCCAGGCTGCGTCGATGTCGGCCACGTCGTCGGCGAGTTGGTCGTCGAGTTCGGCGATCTGCTCCTCGATCCGGGCGACCTTGCCCTCGGCCGCGGTGACCCGCTGCTTGGCCGCGTTGGTGCGCCCGCGGCGCCCGGCAGCCGTGCCGAGCTTGCCGAGGGCATTGCTCTTGCGCCCGCTGAACAGACCACCGAGGATCGACCCGGCGGTGGACAGCAACTCGGAGTTGCGCTTGCCGCGCGCCTCTTCTTCGAGCACGTCGACCCGGTCGGCGGCGGTGGCCTGCTGCTCGCGGAGCCGCTTGAGCTTCGTCGCGTACGTGTCCTTCAGCTTCGCCAGCTGCTCGTCGGCCTTGGCGTCGGCGGCCTGGAGGCAGCGCACCTCGAACTGCTCGGCGGTCTCGCCCGGCCGCCCGTAGAGCTTGAGGTTCGCGTTGTACGGCACTTCGATCGAGCGTGCCCGTACGAGGTGGTCCTTGAGGTCGCGTTCGATGCCGCTGAGGAACGTCTTGTTCTTGATTGGCGCCCGAGGCAACCGGTACACGATGCCCTCGGGGGCGGTGGCGCGCAGGTCGCGGTCGTCGTAGTCGACGGCGACCGCCCGCGACGCATCGGTGGCCTCGGACAGCGGGTACACGACGCACTCGTACTCCTCGTCGTGGACCAGGTCGGCCTTCTCCTCGTCGTAACGCAGCAGCACACGGGCGATCGCCGCGGCCTCGTAGCGGTCGGTGGTGGACGACCCGCCCACCTCGGCCAGCCATGGCGAGGCCGGGTCGACCCAGCGCACCACCGCACCGGCCGCCACCTCGGGCATCACCGTCGTCTCGTCGTGGGCCAGGTCGACCGGTGCCGACGTGTGTGGCGTGGCTGCGGCGGTCGGGGTGGCGGTTTCGACAGGCTCAACCACCGGGCCTTCCAAGGTGGTTGAGCCTGTCGAAACCACCTTGGTGGCTTGCGTGACCTGGGCGATCTGGTCGCGGGTCATGGGGCCGCGCAGGTAGCTCATCGCCCAGCGCGACGTGATCACCCGGGTGGTGTCCTTGCCGGGCACACGCAGCACGAACTCGCGCTTGCCCAGCCCCGAGATCGTCTGGTCGACGGCCCCGATGTCCACACCGCCGGCGGCCGACCGGAGGCCCTCCAGCAGGCGTGCCTTGTCGCGTTCGGTCGACAGGCGCCCGATCATCCACGTGCCCGCGTTCGACATCGCCTTGTAGTCGATGTCGACCGGGTTCTGTGTCGACAGCACCACGCCCACGCCGAACGCGCGCGCCTGCTTCATCAGCGTCATGATCGGCTTCTTCGACGGCGGGTTGGCCGTCGGCGGCAGGTAGCCGGCCACCTCGTCCATGTACAGCAGGGCGCGCAGGTCGGTGGTGCCCGACTGCCGGCGCATCCACGTGACGAGCTTGGCGAGTACCAGCGACGTGACGAACTGGCGCTCGTCGTCGGACAGGTGCGCGGTGGTGACGATCGCGCACCGGCCGCGGCCGTCGGGCGTGTACAGCATCGACTGGATGTCGAGCGCCGGGCCCTGCGCCCAGGCCGCGAACGACGGCGAGGCGAGCAACCCGTTGAGTTGCATCGCCAGCTTCATCCGGTCGGCGTGGGGGAAGAACTGGTCGAGTTCGAACACGCCGAGCTTGCGAATCGGCGGGTCGCCGATCATGCCCACCAGCGTGGGGAGGTCGAGCGACTTGCCTTGCGACCACACGTGGTGGATCACGTTCGAGAGCAAGATGTGCTCGCGGCTCGACAGCGGGTCGGCGTCGATGCCCACCAGCGCGAGCAGGCCCGACACGTACCCTTCGATCTCGTCACCGACGATCTCGTCGTCGAGTTCACCGTCGCGGCTGGCAGGCGCCTGGAGCGAGCCGACGATGTTGAGCGGCATACCCGACCTCGAACCGGGTGTGTAGATCGTGAAGTCGGTTGCCGCCCGTAGCGCGGCGATGTCGGTGCCGGCGAGGTTCCACCCGGCGAGCCCCTTCGTCCACAGCGCGGCCTGGGCGGCGGCGAAGTCGGCGGGGGACTGCCCGGCCGCCTGGGCCTGGCCCGGGTCGACCCACGGCTCGAAGTCGCCGGCGGCCAGGCCGGGGAACGTCAGCACGAGGTTGGTGAGGTCGCCCTTGGGGTCGATCAACAGCGCCGGGAGCCCGGCCCGCAACACCTCTTCGATCAGCACCACGCCGAGGCCGGTCTTGCCCGACCCGGTCATGCCGACGATCACGCCGTGGGTGGTGAACGTCTCGGTGGTCAGTTCGGCGAGGTGCTCGCCGTCGGTGCCGGTGCGTTCATGGGTAGTGGGGTCGACCGTTCCGCCGAGCAACAACCTCGCCATGTCCCGGGAGGGTAGTTCGGCCGTCACTGTTGCGTGGGCGGGTGGTTTCGACCGGCTCGACCACCGGGTTCACGTGATAGTCGTTGTCTATCGAAGTCATTGAATCAATCACTTTGTTCTCTTGCCGGGACGCCGTTAGGGTGCAAGGCGTCCCCTCTGGACGCAACGACCAGCACCTCAACGACACGGAGTCATCAATGTCCCTGATCAACACCAAGATTCTCCCGTTCAGCGCGACCGCCTTCAAGAACGGCGAGTTCGTCGACGTCACCGAGGCCGACGTCGCCGGCAAGTGGGCGATCTTCTTCTTCTACCCGGCCGACTTCACGTTCGTCTGCCCGACCGAGCTGGGCGACCTGGCCGACTACCACGACGAGCTGCAGGGCCTCGGCGTCGAGGTGTACTCGGTGTCGACCGACACGCACTTCACCCACAAGGCTTGGCATGAGACCAGCGACACGATCGGCAAGATCAAGTACACGATGCTCGCCGACCCGAGCCGGCAGATCTCGACCAACTTCGACACGCTGCGCCCGATCGGCCTCGCCGACCGCTCGACGTTCCTCGTCGACCCCGACGGCGTGATCCAGTTCCTCGAGACCACCGCCGAGGGCATCGGCCGTAACGCCGCCGAGCTGGTCCGCAAGGTGAAGGCCGCCCAGTACGTCGCCTCGCACCCGGGCGAAGTGTGCCCGGCCAAGTGGGAAGAGGGCGAGGCCACCCTGGCCCCCTCCCTCGACCTCGTCGGCAAAATCTGATCTTCCGGCTGGATCGCCCGCTCGCTGCGTTGGCATCGGCCGCTCGTTGGCCGAAGCCAACTCGGGCCTCGCCTGCCTTGCGAGCGAACGATCCAGCTCGGAATCTCGATGGAAATAATTCGTCCGAGCGGAGGGAGTGCCGTGGTGGCCCTCCCTCCGCTGGGACAACCCACCCCCTCGCTTACTGGACATGAACGATGCTTGACGCCAATCTCTCCGCCGCCCTTCGCCAACACCTGACCAACCTGAAGTTTCCGATCGAACTGGTCGCCACGGTCGATGCCGGGCCGAAGTCGACCGAGCTGCGTGAGCTGCTGACCGAGATCGCCGGCATGTCCGACCTGGTGTCGGCCCGCTTCGATGGTGACGACGCGCGCTCCCCGTCGTTCCGCATCGAGCGCACCGGCACCCCGCCGGACGAACCGCGCATCGGTGTGGCGTTCGCCGGCATCCCGATGGGCCACGAGTTCACGTCGCTGGTGCTCGCCCTGCTGCATGTGGGTGGGCACCCGCCGAAGGTCGCCGACGACGTCGCCGAGCAGATCCGCAACCTGCCGGGCACGTACGAGTTCGTCACCTACATGTCGCTGTCGTGCCAGAACTGCCCCGACGTGGTGCAGGCGCTCAACGTGATGTCGGTGCTCAACCCCAACATCCGCCACACGGCCGTCGACGGTGCCCTGTTCCAGGACGAGGTCGAGGCCAACAAGGTGATGGCCGTGCCGACGGTGCTGCGTCGTGATGGCGACGCGGTCGAGATGTTCCACAGCGGCCGCACCTCGGTCGAGGAACTGCTCACCAAGCTCGATACTGGCGCCGGTGCGCGAGCGGCCGCCGAGATCGACGCCAAGGACGCGTTCGACGTGCTGGTGGTGGGCGGTGGCCCAGCCGGCGCGGCGGCCGCGATTTACACCGCCCGCAAGGGCGTGTCGACCGGTGTGGTCGCCGAGCGGTTCGGCGGCCAGGTGCTCGACACGATGTCGATCGAGAATTTCATCTCGGTGCCCCACACCGAAGGCCCCAAGTTCGCGGCCGCGCTCGAACAGCACGTCCGCGAGTACGACGTCGACATCATGAACGTGCAGCGCGCCAAGCGGCTCGTGCCGGCGACCGAGCCGGGTGGGCTGGTCACCGTCGAGCTCGACAGCGGCGCCACGTTGCAGGCCCGCTCGGTCATCTTGTCGACCGGCGCCCGCTGGCGGCACATGAACGTGCCCGGCGAAACCGAGTACCTCAACAAGGGCGTGGCGTTCTGCCCGCACTGCGACGGGCCGCTGTTCAAGGGCAAGCGGATCGCCGTGATCGGCGGCGGCAACTCGGGTGTCGAGGCCGCGATCGACCTGGCCGGCATCGTCGAGCACGTCACCCTGATCGAGTTCGACACCCAGATGCGTGCCGACGAGGTGCTCCAGCGCAAGCTGCTCAGCCTGCCCAACGTCGACGTCGTGCTCAACGCGCTCACCACCGAGGTGCTCGGCGACGGCACCCAGGTCACCGGCCTGATCTACCGCGACCGCGACGACCAGGAGCTGCATACCGTGGCGCTGGCGGGCATCTTCGTGCAGATCGGCCTGCTGCCGAACACCGAGTGGCTCACCGACACCGTCACTCTCAGCAACCGCGGCGAGGTCGTCATCGACGACCGGGGCGCCACGTCGGTGCCGGGCGTGTTCGCGGCCGGCGACTGCACCACGGTGCCCTACAAGCAGATCGTGATCGCGATGGGTGCCGGGTCGACGGCTGCCCTGTCGGCGTTCGACCACCTGATCCGCACCAGCGCCCCGGAACCAGTCCTGGTGTGAACCTGCGCAGCCTCGAGTACCTGGTCGCGCTTGCCGACCACCGCCACTTCGGGCGGGCAGCCGAGGCAGTGTTCGTCACCCAGCCGACCCTGTCGGCGCAGATCAAGAAGCTCGAGACCGAGCTGGGTGTGGAACTCGTCGAGCGGCGGTCGCGGGGCATGCTGCTGACCGACGTGGGCGAGCGGGTGGTCGCCCGGGCACGGGTGCTGCTGGCCGAGGCCGACAACATCCGCATGCTGGCCAGCCTGTCGACCGACCCTGAAGCCGGCAGCCTGCGACTGGGGGCGTTCCCCACGCTCGGCCCGTACCTGCTGCCGCACGTGCTGCCCGAAGTGCGGCGACGGTTCCCCCGGCTCGAGCTGTTACTGGTGGAAGAGAAGTCGGAGGTGCTGCTGGCGCAACTGCGCGAGGGGCGCCTCGATGCGGCCCTCTTGGCGATGCCGAACGTCGTCACCGGGCTTCACGAGGAGCCGCTGTTCGACGAGGAGTTCCTGCTCGCCGTGCCGACCGCGCACCGGCTGGCCGCAGAACGCTCGGTGCCGACCGCGGCGTTGGCCGGCGAAAGCGTGCTGCTGCTCGACGAGGGCCACTGCCTGCGCGATCAGGCGCTCAGCGTGTGCCAGATGGCCGGGGCCGGCGAGCGCAACGGGTTCCGGGCGACCTCGCTCGAAACGCTGCGCCAGATGGTCGCCTCGGGCACCGGCGTGACGCTGCTGCCGCGGCTGTCGGTCAGCTCGCCCGTGCCCGACTCGCCCGACATCGCCCTGGTCGGCCTGGGCGCACCCGCCCCGAGCCGCCGGATCGCGCTCTACTGGCGCACGTCGAGCGTGTACGCCGGTCTGCTGCATCAGCTCGCCGACGTGTTCCGCGAGTTCGACCCCACCCTCGTCCACCCCGTCGCCCCCAAGGTGGTCGAGCCGGTCGCGACCAGCGTCGCCCCCCAAGGTGGTTGAGCCTGTCGGAACCACCGTCGAGTAAGGCAAGCTTGACGGCCGGTCTACGGTGGTGGTGTGGACCCACGGCGTCCTCCGCCTCCGCCTGGTTTTGGCGCGACCGCCGATCGGCTGACGTCGATGACCGGCACCGCCTGGCCCACCACCCCGGTGTGCCCGTGGTGCGGCGGCAGCGGGGTGGCCTCGGTGATGGGCGTCGCCGTCGACGACTGCTGCCACCCCTTCGGCCACCCCGGCACGCACACCCCCGACGCCAGGTGACCGTCAGCCGCCGCCGTACGAGCCGACGCTGAAGATGTTGCCCTCTGGGTCGCGCACCGAGAACACCATCGTGCCAGGCGCGTAGTCCGGCTCCGTCGGCTCCTGCAGCACCGTCACGCCGGCTGCTTGGCAGCGGGCCCACACCGCGTGTGGGTCGGCGGTGACCAGGTAGAGCGACTCGGCGCCGGTCGGTCGCTCCGAGTAGGGGTTGCCGGGCCGGTTGGCGCTCCCGGCCTGCACCGTGCCGCCCTCGGGCCACAGCAGCTGGCTGTGATGGATCACCGTCGGGTCGGCCTCGTCGGCGACGACGAGCTCGGCCGTGAAGCCGAGCACGTCGGTGAGGAAGGCGATACCGGCCGGCGCGTCGGCGTAGTTGAGAGCGGCCCAGATCGCCCCGGTCGGCGCAGCAGGAGCGGCGACCGAGTAACCCGACCCGGCGACGCGCGCGGCGTACTCGGCGGTCGAGGGACGCTCGACCGGCTGGGCCAGCATCCATCGGTGCCCGAACGGATCGAGCAGCGTGCCGCGCCGATCGCCGTCGGGTTGGTCGGCGAGCGGCTCCTGCACGGACGCGCCCGCACCGACAGCGCTGGCGAACACGGCGTCGACGTCGTCGACCTGCAGGTAGAGCGCCACGCTGGAGAGCCCGCCCGATGGTGCGGCGACGCCGTACTCGCGGTACTCGTCCGACAGGTAGACGGTGACGTCGCCAAGCGACAGTTCGGCATGGCCGATCCGGCCGTCGTCGCCGGTCACGCGCATCGTCTCGGCACCGCCGAACACGTCGGTGTACCAGGCGATCGCGCCGGCGGCGTCGGCGACGGCGAGATAGGGCACGAGCGTTGTTGCTCGGGTGTGGGTGGCAGCGATGGTCATGGCGGGGTTCCTCTCGGGAAGCTGGACGGGGAGATCGAGCGCGGCGACAAGGCGCGAGCGCAGGTCGCCGGCGAAGTCGGGGCGCGGATGGAGCGGTTCGATCGGCGCGGCGAGCCGGTCGAAGGGGTCGGTGGGCGGACCGTTCATCGGGCCTCCTCCGTGTCGGTCGGGTAGCCGGCCCGGAAGGCGGCCTTGGCACGCACGAGCAGCACCTCGGTGGCGCCCTCGGTGCGGCCGAGCAGGTCGGCGACCTGGCGCACGGGAAGCCCGTCGAGATAGCGCAGTGTCAACGCGCCCCGGTGGTGTGGCCCCAGCCCGGCCAGCACTCGGCGGGCCGTCAGCGCGTCGAGTTCGGCGTCCCACGTGTCGGCGACGTCGTCCGGCTCGGAGGCGATCACGGCCAGCGAACGCGACTCGCGCTCGCTGCGCCGCCAATGATCGACGAGCTTGTGCCGGGCGACGCCGATCAACCAGGCGACGGTGAGGTCGGGCACGCGGCCGTGGCGCACGGCGGCGGCAGCGGCGAGGAACGTCTCCGACGTCAGGTCCTCGGCGACGGCGATCGAGCCGGTCCGGGCGGCGAGGTATCCGTACACCTGGGGGAGTGCGGCGTCGTACATCTCGACCAGGGCGCGGCGTTGGTCGCCGGACGGTGCGTGCACGGATTCGATCACCACGGTCTACATCGTCGGGGGCCGGCGAATTCCTACACCTCGTGGGCGGGCCTTGCTGCTGGATCGATCGGCCGATCGACGGACTGGTACCAGGGGCGCTGGGTGGACACCCCGGGTGCCGCTCGACCTTCCCGAGCGGCACCCGCAGCGCTCGGGCTACGGGGGTGGTCGTCGGCGGCCGGGTGGCGGGCCGTGGTATTCGACCGACCCGTCGGGGCGGTGCCAGGTGACGGTCTTGTGGTTGTCGTGGATCTCGAGGCGGAAGCCGCCGTTGTGGATCGCGTCGTGGTCGCCCGAGCACAGCGGGGCGAGCAGGTCGATGTCGGTGGGGCCCTCGTCGCGCCAGGTGATGGTGTGGTGGGCTTGGGTCGCGTCGACCGGCCGGGTGCAGCCGTTGCGGGCGCAGCTGCGATAGATCGCCGTAAGCGCGTCGCGTTGAGCTTCGGTGGCGACTCGGCGAGTGCGGCCGACCCACAGCGGCTGGCCCTCGCCCGACAGCAGCACGGGGACGATGTCGCTGCCGGCGAGCATGTCGCGGATCGTGTCGATCGGGATGGGGGTGCCGTTCGACAGTTCGGCGATCGATGCGGCGTGCGGGCCGTCGAGGATCGTCTTGAGGTCGATCACGATGATGGCCTTGGGCACACGGACCGGCCCCTGGTCGGCGTCGCCGGCACCGGCACCGGGCGCACCCACCGCGTTCACGAACGCTTCGACTTTGAGTTCCTGGAACGACTTGTGGCGCCACGCCGGGTCTGCCTTGAGGCGGGCGAGATGGGCCTCCATCGCCAGCGCCCATTCCTGCTGGCGCAACGGGTCGAGTTCGATCAGGGTCTTGTGCATGCCCGTGTCGCGGTCGACCCAGGTGCTGATCTTCGAATTGCGGCGTTGGCGTTCGAGCTCTTCGGCCTCGGTGTTGGGGCGGTGCCGAGCGCGGATCTCGTTGACGATGTTGCGGAGGGTCTTCTCGAACCCCTCGGCGAACTCGGTGCGGGCTCGGTTGAGCAACTCGTCTTGGCGGTCGCGTAGCTCCAGGCGTTCGGCGTCGGCGAGCCCGCGCAAGGCCCGTGCGAGGACGTCGAGGTGGGCGCCGGAGATCTCGCCGGCCGCCAGGGCGGCCTCGAAGGCGGGTAGTTCGGTGCACGCGCCGGCGCGGGCGCCGGTGGCTTTGGCGTCCTTGCCGGACTGCACGCCGGAGCTGAGCAGCAGCCCGATCAGCGACGCTTCGTCGCGGCCCTTGTCGGGCTTGGGCGGAGGAGCATCCGGCGCCGGCCGGGGGCGATCGCGCTCGGCCAGCGCCTGACCGCGCCGAGCGATCTGCAGGTCGATCGCGTCGAGGGTGCCACGCACCTGACGGACCTGCTTGACGAGCACCGCCAGGTCGTCGCGCTCGGCGCAGCCGACCTCCGCCTCGAGCAGCGCTACGAACACCTCCGCGACGTCGATCGCGACATCGGTCGCAGTGTCGGCGAAGGCGGTGGACATGCTCGCCACGATGGCGAACACACGCGCGAGAAACAACACGCTGACCTATCGTTTATTCCGATGATACTGGTGATCTGTCCTGGAGATACCACCAGCTCAGAGGCTGTGAAATTCGGCCCCTTCGCCGAAAACTTTCAGTGCACTTGGCAGGCGGTCAGTCACGCAGGCCGTGGTCGTGCACCCAGATCGCGATCTCGACGCGGTTGCGCAAGCCCAGCTTGGTCTGGATGCTTGTCAGGTGGGTCTTCACGGTGGACAGCGACACGAACAGCTCGTCGCAGATCTCCTGGTTGCCGAGCCCGCGGGCAACCGCCCGGGCGACGTCGAGCTCGCGTGCCGACAGCGGATGATCGGCCGCGGCAGGAGTGCGGCTGGCCAGCCGATCGAGGTACCGCACGGTGATCGACGGCGAGATCAGCGCGTCGCCCCGGGCCGCGGCCCGGATCGCTTCCAGCAGTAGCTCCGGGCGGCTGTCCTTGAGAATGAAGCCGACCGCCCCGTTGCGCAGGGCCCGCTCCACGTACTCGTCGGAGTCGAACGTGGTGGCGATCACCACCCGCAGCGGGCTGGTCACGCCGGGCCCTGCCAGGACGTCGGTCGCGGCGAGCCCGTCGAGGCCGGGCATGCGGATGTCGAGCAAGCACACGTCCGGACGCAACTGCTGAGCCAGCTCGACCGCGGTGCGGCCGTTGTCGGTCTCGGCGACGACGGTGAGGTCGGGCTGGCTGTCGATGATCATGCGGAAGCCGGCCCGCACCATCGTCTGGTCGTCGGCCAGCAAGACGCGCAACGGCTCGCCGCTCACGCCGCGCCCGCCACTGGCAGGGTGATGCGGACGACCCACGAATCGTCGCCGCTGGAGCCCGCGGAGAACACCCCGCCAAGCGCCTCGACGCGCTCGCGCATGCCGACCAGCCCGTAGCCGGACCCGGCGCGGGCCGCGCCGGGCAGGCGCCGGTTGCGCACCTCGATCTTGATCGAGCCGGCCGTGCGCGAGAGGGCGACGGTCACCGGCCCGTCCGGGGCGCCGTGTTTGCGGACGTTCGTGGTGGCCTCCTGCACGAGCCGGTGCACGGTGGTCTCCAGGTCGGCGGGCACCCAGCGCGTGCGGATCGCGGCATCCACCTCGATCGCCGCCCCGGGATGGGTCGCCCGAAGGTCGCCGACGAGCATCTCGACGTCGGCGAGCTGCGGGCCGGCGGCGGTCGGCGCGTCCTCGCGCAGCAGCGCGACGAGGCGGCGGACGGACGTGAGCGTCTCGATCCCGGCGCGCTCGATGTCGGCGAGCGTCCGGTCGGTGGCGACGCCGGCGCCGGCACCGCCGTGCGCCGCGGTGAAGCGGCTCGCCTGGGCGAGCACGACGATGCCGGTGACGTGGTGCCCCACGATGTCGTGCAGTTCCCGGGCCAGTTCCAGGCGCTCGTTGCGGCGGGCCTCTTCGATGCCGAGGCGGCGCTCGTCGTCTTTCATCCACGAGTACACGACGGCCGTCACCACTGCCGCGAACAGGACGAGCAGCGTGGCCGCGAGCACGTTGCGGATGCCCCCGGAGCCGGCTCGCAGCGAGATCGCCTCGCCGGCCACGACGACCAGCGCGGCGACCGGCCAACTCCACGCGGCCCGCCGCCACAGCACCGCACCGAGTACGACGATCAGCACGACCGCCTCGGTGAAGAACGGGAACCGCGACCGATGGCCGTCGAGGTTGACCGACAGCACGAGCGAACCGAGCGAAGCCGCGACGGCGACGAACGGGGTCGTCCGCGGCCAGCCTGCCCATACGAGCCCGCACAGGAGGACCCCGGCGGGCACCGCCATCACGCCGCCGCTGTAGTCGCCGTCGAACACGTCGGGCAGCCAGCCTTCGCGAGGAAACGTCCCGAACACCCAGCTGTCGACGAAGAACGCAGCGAGGAGGACGACGGCGACGCCGAGCCTCAGCAGCGATGCGAACGACCGCGGCTCGGTACTCGGCTCCACGCCAGGCGACGCTAGCGAGACGGCGCGCGCCGTCGCATCGGCCGAACGGCCGATGCGGGCTCGCCGGGGAACCGTTCGTTCGGTCGATGTGACCGCGGTGCGGGCGTCCCGATCATGGGAGCCATGAGAACTGCGCACCCCACCGTGCAACGGATCACGGCCGCGATCGGCGTCGAGGTCGCCGGACTCGATCTTCGCAGCCCGCTCGCCGACGCCGAGGTGCGGTTCCTGCGCGACGCCGTCGCCGAGCACCACGTCGTCGCCGTGCGCGGCCAGTTCCTCTCCGCGGCCCAACTCGAAACGCTCGCCGGCTCGTTCGGGGAATTGGTCCGGTCGCCGCTCCAGCGGCTGACCAACAAGCCTGCCGTCAGCACGATCGAGGACACCGCAGCCCGCCCGCCGGCTGGGTTCGACTGGCACACCGACATCAGCTGGGCGGCCGAGTTGCCCTCGCTCGGCTTCCTGAACGCGGTCACCATCCCGCCGTACGGTGGCGACACCCTGTGGGCGAGCACGGCTGAGATCTATGCCCGGCTGTCCGCCGACGAACGCATGCGATTCGAACTGCTCAGCGCCGTCCATGCCCCCGACGAGTCGCTGCTCGCCTCGGTCGCCCGGCACCACGGCACGTCCGTGGCCGAACAAATGCGCCAGGAGCAACCGCCGCGCGAACAGCCGCTCGTGCGCGCCAACCGCCAGACGGGGCGGCGCAGCCTGTTCCTGTCGCCCCTGTACGTCGAGCGCATCGTCGGCCCGGCGGGTGCCGATGGAGCGCTGCTGGCTCGGTTGAACCGGATGCTCGACGACCCGTCGGTGCAGATGCGGTGGAGGTGGCGCGCCGGCGACGTGGTGATCTGGGACGAGACGTCGACCTGCCACCGCGCCTTGACCGACCATCACCCGCAGCGCCGCGTCGTGCGCCGTTGCGTCGTCGGATGAGGCGCGCGGCCCTGGCGTGTGTTCTCGGAGTGTCGGCGGCCGGGGTTTGACAGAATGTTCAGGTGACGCGCACCCCCTCGCCTGCCAGCCCCGACCTGTCCGATGCGCTCGAGAACCAGTTCGGCTTGGCCGACCGGATCGTCGACGAGGGGGCGCTCGGCAACTCGGTCGAGCGGTTCCGGGAGCGGGGGATCCGCCTCCCGACGTTTGCCCAGCTCGCCGACCCGGCGAGCTTCAACCAAGCGGTGCTTGCCGGCGACGCCGACCCGCAGGGGCCCGACGCCCGCAACCTGTGGCGTGTGCACTGGTACAACGACCTGCACGGGGCGCCCGTGCCGGTTCCCGACCACGTGGTGCTGCCACCCGAGCTGACCGGCGTGGAGAGCCCGATCATCGTCGTGTTCGGCGACCGGTTCCCGATGATCACCGCCCACAAGGTGCTCGCCGCCTACGCCTGCCTGGCGCCGCGGGTGGTCACCGGCCAGTTCGACCCCACCCGCCACCGGGCGATCTGGCCGTCGACCGGCAACTACGCCCGGGGTGGCATCGCGATCAGCCGGATCATGGCCAGCCGCGGTGTGGCGATCTTGCCCGAGGGCATGAGCCAGGAGCGCTTCGATTGGCTTGAGCGCTGGTGCGAGGACCCGGCCAACGACGTGATCCGCACGTTCGGTACCGAATCGAACGTGAAGGAGATCTACGACGCCTGCAACGAGCTGGCCAAGGACCCCACCAACTTCGTCCTCAACCAGTTCGCCGAGTTCGGCAACCACCTCGGCCACTACACCGTCACCGGCCGGGCGCTCGGCCACGTGTTCGAGACGGTGCGTAGTGCATCAGGCCGCGACCTGCGCCTGGCCGCGTTCACGTCGGCCACCGGGTCGGCCGGCACGATCGCGGCGGGCGACCGACTGAAGGACGACTACGGCTCGCTGACCGTGGCGGTCGAGGCGCTCGAGTGCCCGACGATGCTCGAGAACGGGTACGGCGAGCACAACATCCAGGGCATCGGCGACAAGCACATCCCGCTGATCCACAACGTCATGAACACCGATGTGGTGTGCGCGATCAGCGACCGCGCCACCGACGAGCTCGACGTGCTGTGGAACACCCAGCAGGGTGCCGAGTACCTGTCGCGCCAGGGCGTTCCCGACGGCGTGATCGCCGCGCTGGCGCACTTCGGGCTGTCGTCGACGTGCAACGTGCTGGCCGCGATCAAGACCGCCAAGCTGCTCGGCCTGGGCGCCGACGACGCGCTGATCACCGTCGCCACCGACGGCGGGGCGATGTACCCGTCCGAGCGGGCCAAGCAGATCGCCACCCGCTACCGCGGCGAGTACAGCCACACCGATGCCGCCGCGGCCTACGCCCAGCACGTCACCGGGGCCTCGACCGACCACATCGTGCAGCTCACCGAGGCCGGCCGCCGGCGTGTCTTCAACCTCGGCTACTACACGTGGGTCGAGCAGCAGGGCACGCCGTTCGAGTTGTTCGAGCAGCGTCGCCACCAGTCGTTCTGGCAGGGCCTGCGCCGTTACGTCGGTGTGTGGGACGCAATGATCACCGATTTCAACACCCGCGTCGCTGGGTAGCCCGTAGGGAGTGCGGGGTCGTCACGGGTCGAGGTACTCACACGGAATCGGTATGCGCCAGTGCCATTCGGTCTCGGCCTCGGGCGGCGCGTACCGCGCGTGGTCGCAGTCGTCGTCGATGCGCACCCACTGGCGCCAGTCGACCACGACGGCGCGCTCGGCGAGCGGTTCGGCGAGCCCGATCGTCGTGCTTCCGAGACAGTCGCCGTCCTCCACGCGGCCGCTGACGTCGCTGATCCTGATCAGGCCCGCCGACTCGGTGACCGCGGCGCTGACGTCGTGGGCACAGAGCGTTTCGAGTACGAACGTGGTGGGGCCGGTCTGGGTCAGCGAGGTCGGTCGCACGGTGTCGCATCCTGCGAGCGAGCCGAGCAGGGCAAACGCGACCAGGCGCCGGGTGGACAGATGCGCGGCGACGGCATTCCGGCTGCTGGACGGGTCCGGCGTAGCGGTACGGCGCGGTCCGGCCATCCCCTGATCGTGTCAGAACACGCCTTCCCCCGACGGGCCAGCGGCCAGCCGCGGCGCCAGGTCCATCGGTGGTGGGGCACCGCCGATCTGCGCGGTGGCGCTACGTTGCCAAGCATGTCGTTGACGCACCTGGACGTGTCCCGGTGATCGTCGGGTTTCGCTGCGCCGTCTGCGGTGCCATGGTCGACGTTGCGATGCCGCTGGCGTGGAGGTGCCCGAACGCCTCGGCGGCTGACCCGCACCACGTGCTGCATGTGGTGGAGGCGGGGCCCGCGGTCGACGACCTGGTCAGCGACAACCCGTTCGTGCGCTACGGGCCGCGGTTGGCGTGGTGGCAGTTCGCCCGGGCCCACGGGATGACGCCCGGCGCCTGCGAGGCGCTGACGTACCAGGTCGCCGGGGGATTCAGCGTCACGCCGTTCGCCCGTTCGGATGCGTTGTCGGACGCCGCCGGCGTGGACGTGTGGGCGAAGGACGAGACCGGCAACGTCGCCGGCTCGCACAAGGCCCGCCACCTGGCGACGATCCTGCTGCACCTGCGGGCGGCCGAGACGCTGGGTCTGCTGAGCGAGCGGGCGCCGCTGGCGATCAGCTCGTGCGGCAACGCGGCGATCGCCGCGGCGACCCTGGCAGCCGCGGCCGACTGGCCGCTCGACGTGTTCGTGCCCACCTGGGCCAGCGAGCAAGTGCTCACCGTGCTCGACTCGTTCGGCGCCCGAGTCCATCGCTGCGAGCGGCGTGACGACGACCCACCCGGCGACCCGACGTTGCTGCGGTTCCGCGAGGCGGTCGCCGCCGGTGCCGTGCCGTTCAGCGTGCAGGGCCCCGAGAACGCGTACTGCCTCGACGGCGGGCGCACGCTCGGGTGGGAACTCGCCGACCAGGCCATCAAGGCTGATGCCGCGCTGCGCGCCGTCTACGTACAGGTCGGTGGGGGAGCACTCGCCGCGTGTGTCGGCCAGGGCCTCGGTTCCGGCATCGCCCTGCGGGTCGTGCAGGCCGAGGGTGCGGCACCGGTCGACGCCGCGTTGCGGCGCGCCGTCGGCGTCGACCACCCGGAACGTCACTGGGCCGACGTGATGCAGGCCTGGCCCGACCCGCACTCGGTGGCCGACGGCATCCTGGACGACGAGACCTACGACTGGATCGCCGTGCGCGACGCCGTGCTGGCCAGCGGCGGTGGCTCGATCGTCGCCCCCGAAGCCGACATCGTGCGCGCCCACGAACTGGCGACCACGGCCGGGTTCCGCGTCAGCGCAACCGGCTCGGCCGGGTTGGCGGGCGTGCTCGCCGACGACGCGCGCGGGGACAGCCCCGTCGCCGTCGTCATGTCCGGCATCGCCCGCTGACGCCTGGGTGTGGTCTCGATACACCGGCTGCGCCGGCACTCGACCACCGGGGACGGCGGCTCGATTGGTCTGGGCGGCGACGCGGCGGGCATGCTCGCAGCGTGTCTGAACACGAGGTGAACGCAGTCGTCGGGTTCGACCCAGCGGTGATCGCGGCGTGGCTGCCCACCGTGGCAGATGTGACGCCACCCTTGACGTGGAAGCGGCTGCCGGGTGGGCACTCGAACCTCACCTACGAGATCACCGACGCTGCCGGGCGGGTGATGGTGATTCGCCGCCCGCCGCAGGGCGAGCTGTTGCCGAAGGCCCACGACATGTGGCGCGAGTACCGGATCATCAAGGGCCTGTGGCCGACCGCGGTACCCGTGGCCGAGCCGGTCGCATACTGCGACGACCGCGCCGTCGCCGACACGCACTTCTACGTGATGGGCAAGGCCGACGGCAGGGCGCTCTACACCGGGGCCGGCACCGCCGACTGGCTCACCGACCCCGACGCCACGTCGGCGCGGCGCCATGCGGGCGAGGTGTTCGTCGACACGCTGGCCGCGCTGCACTCGATCGACCCCGCCGACGTCGGCCTGGCCGAGCTCGGGCGCCCCGACCAGTACGTGGCCCGCCAGCTGAAGACGTGGTACGGCTCGTGGACGGTGTCGAGCCCGATCGCCGGCCACGACGACCCGCGCATGCACGAGCTGCACGAGTTGCTCGTCGCCAACATCCCCGAGCAGGGGCCAGGGCGCATCGTGCACGGCGACTTTGGCCCGCACAACAGCCTGTTCTCGAAGGCCGGTGACATCACCGCCGTGCTCGACTGGGAGCTGGCCACGCTCGGCGACCCGCTCGCCGATTTCGCTTACTCGCTCAACGCGTGGGTCGAGGCTGGCGACCCCGGCGTGTACGGCGGTGACCCACCCACCGCGCTACCTGGCTTCCCCACCCGGGCCGACCTTGCCGAGCGGTACGCCGCGGCGACGGGTGCCAGCCTGGCCGACCTCGCCTACTACCGGGCGTTCAACTTCTTCAAGACCGCCGGCATCCTCATCGGCGTGTACGCCCGGTACGTCGCCGGACAGAAATCGACCGAGGGCGTCGACCTGCCGATGATGTTCAGCCGCGTCGACACCTCGGTCGAGTTGGCCTGGGACGCGGCCCGCGACATCCGCCACTGACCCAACACACCCCGAGGGTTAGGGGCCCAGCGAGGTGGTTTCGACAGGCTCAACCACCTGGTCAGCGCTTCGTCCGGTGGTTGAGCCTGTCGAAACCACCTCACTGGACGGTGCTGCGGTTACGGTCGATCGAGTTCGACGTTGGCCGCGTCGGTGAACGTGAAGCTGCTCCAGTGCACCCCGTCGAGGCGGGCTTCCAACCGCATCAGGTTGCCTGTGCCGTCGATCCAGTACCGGAAGCTGCTCGACGTCGCACCCGCGGGCACCGGGCCGGTCAGCACGTCGACGGCAACCTGCCCGACGGTGTCGGAGCGCACCCAGGTCACCCCGTTCTGCCGCAGGAGTTGCGGATTCTCAGGGGTGTCGCTGGCGAGGCTCACCAGCAGCACTTGGGCGGCCGCGAGATGCGACGCGGAGATGTCGAGCGCGGTGGTCTCCCAGCCGCCGGCCGGCACCGGGAGCGGTGGCATGTTCCCCGAGAATGACTGGGCGCTGACCGTCGACTCGTCCCACAGGGCCAGGAACGGTTCGACGTCCGGGCCGCTGATCATCCCGTAGCCCCAGTGTTCGGCGGTGTCGATCCAGCCGCGGATCTGCGCCGACCTGGTGTCCGACATCACGACGCCGTCGACACCGCGCCGGCCGGCGCGGTAGGCGTTCAGGCGTGCCGTGGCGAACCGGTCGAGCTCGTCCGATGTCGGCTGCCGGGGTTCCGCGGCGCCGGGCGCCGGCACGTCGCTGGCGTCAGGCCCGTCACCGCTACAGGACGCCAATACGAACGCGCACAGCACGATCGCGACGATCACGACGCGCCAGGCGGCGGCCGACCCGAAGGCCGGCCGCCGCGCTGGGTGCGTCGTCGAAGGGGAGGGCGAACTGCTCAGGTCACCCGCCTGCGTTGGCGTGCCAGAACCGTCAACCCGGTGCCGAGCATGAGCAGCAGCATCGTGAACGACAGCGTCTGGGCGATGTCACCACCGGTAGCCGGCAGCCCAGGGGCCAGCGGCGGCGGGGTGGTCGTCGTCGGTGCCGGTGGCTGGGGTGCCACCGGGGGGCGGAACCCGAAGTCGAGCCCGTCGGCGACGTCGCCGTGGTCGGTCAGGCCGTCGGCCGGGAGTTGCCACGACGTTGTGGTGAGGTTCATCCCGTTGAGCGCCGATGTCGTCTGGGGGTCGGTGCGCACGATCGAGACCGTATACGACGATCCGGGTGGCAACACGGGAAGGTTGGCGAAGTCGTAGCGACCGTCGGGGTCGGTACGCACCGGCGGCACGGGGTTGCCGAACACGTCGGTGACGGGCTCGCCGTCGGGGCCGGTGAGTTCGAGCAGCACGCCACCGATCGGTGGTTCGCCGGGGTCGATGGTGCCGTCACCGTCGGCGTCTTCCCACAGGTTGCCGCCGACCGACACCGACGACACGACGAACCCGAAGTCGAGCGTCGGGTCGTGAGCCCCGTTGACGGTGAGGTTGCCCGACGTCGCCGAGCCGGTCGACGAGTCGCGGGCCGGGTTCCCACCGGCATTGGGTGTGGTGGGGGCGATGGTGCCGAACGCGATCGGCGCCGCAGCTCCCTCGATCCGTACCTGGTCGGTGGGCGGCGACGTCACCGTCACCGTGTAGTGCTGGCCGGGCGGCAACGCCGGCAGATTGGCGAACAGGTACGAGCCGTCGGGGCCGGTTCGTACCGGTGGCACCGGGTTGCCGAACACGTCGGTGACGGGTTGGCCGCCGGGGCCGGTCAGCGTGAGCTGGACACCGCCGATGCCCGGCTCGTTCCCGTCCTGCACGCCGTCGCGGTCGGTGTCGAGCCAGACGTAGTCGCCGACCGATACCGAGGGGAGGACGAACCCGAAGTCCAACGTGCTGTCGCGGTCGCCGTCGTTGGGCAGCACCACTGAGGTGGCGCTGCCGGTCGACGAGTCGACGGCCGGATTGTTGCCGGCACCGGGCGTGGTCGGGATGTACGGGGCGAGGGCCCCGGCCGAGGCGACCGGGTCGATCGTCACCGTATAGGCGACGCCGCCAGGCAGGTTCGGGAAGTTGTACCGCCCGTTGGCATCAGTGGTGGCGGGTCCGACGGGGTTGCCGAACACGTCGGTGACGGGTTCGCCGTCGGGTCCGGTGAGGATCAGCACGACGCCGGGGATGCCGGGTTCGCCGGGGTCTTGGATGCCGTCGCGGTCGGTGTCGACCCAGACGAAGTTGCCGACCGATACCGATGGCAGGACGAATCCGAAGTCGAGTGTGTCGTCGCGGTCGCCGTCGTTGACGAGGTCACCCGAGGTCGCCGAGCCGGTGGAGGAGTCCTCGTCGGGGTCGCCTTGGCCGGGGGTGGTTGGGATGTAGGGGGCGAGTGCCGGCGAGGTCGGGTCGATGGTGACGGTGTACGACTGGCCTGCGGGGAGTGCGGGCAGGTTGGGGAAGTCGTAGAAGCCGTCGCCGTCGGTGATGACCGGTTCGACGGGGTTGCCGAAGACGTCGGTGACGGGTTCGCCGTCGGGTCCGGTGAGTGTCAGGGTGACGCCGGGGATGCCGGGTTCGCCGGGGTCTTGGATGCCGTC